>Ga0194134_10000052_pt1 | contig 157029 bp, 114 predicted proteins | sample TA2KigOff0mmetaG_FD_148602 | JGI IMG/M metagenome (GOLD analysis project Ga0194134, IMG submission 148602) | Freshwater microbial communities from Lake Tanganyika, Tanzania - TA2015056 Kigoma Offshore 0m | ecosystem: Environmental > Aquatic > Freshwater > Lake | place: Tanzania: Lake...
GCGTGGACCTCAACGACGTGTGGACCCCGGCGCACCTGCCCTACGGGTCGACGGGGCGGACGCTCAGCGGCGAACGACGGGTCGCGGCCAAGCGGCACGGAGAAGGACCCAACCTGCTGTTCTTCGATGGCCACGCCGGGTGGAAAAACGGGCGCGCCATCACGGTCGACGACTGGCGCGAGCAGCGGTTCTGAAGGGATGGCAAGGGTCCGCGCCGCTTCTTCCGGCGCACGCCAAGGGCACGACTTGTCCCCGGCACCGATCCGGCCCACTCTCGTGAGTCTTACCCACTGGACTCCTTCCATGATCCCGCACGCATCGCCTCCTGGACCCGGGATTTCCCCGGTGGAGGTCCGGTCCGTGCCCGGACGCTGGGTGGCCCAGGGCCTCGCGCTGGTGGCTCTGGGCCTGCAGGTGTCGGCCGAACCGGTCCGCTTCAACCGGGATGTGCGGCCGATCCTCGCCGACCGTTGCTTCGCCTGCCACGGGTTCGACGCGACCACGCGCAAGGCGGGCCTGCGGCTGGACGTGCGCGAGGAGGCTCTCCGGCCAGCCAAATCCGGGGCGGTGGCCATCGTGCCGGGCGCCTCCGCCTCCAGTGAACTCCTGCGCCGCATCGACTCGGAGGATCCCGGGGAACGCATGCCTCCGGCACGCGATCATGCCGCCCTGCCGAGGGCCCAGCGGGAAGTGCTCCGCCGGTGGATTGACGAGGGGGCCGCCTACGAGGCGCATTGGGCCTTCGTGGCGCCGGTCCGCCCGACGCCGCCTGGGGTCCGGGGCGCCGACTGGGTGCGCAACCCGATCGACCGGTTCATCCTGCAACGCCTCGAACAGTCCGCGCTCCCGCCGTCGCCCGAGGCGCCGCCCGAGGTCCTGTTCCGCCGAATGACCCTCGACCTGACCGGCCTGCCGCCCACCCCGGACGAGGTGCGTGAGTTCCTGCGCGACCCGTCACCCGGGGCCTACGAGCGTTGGGTGGACCGGCGACTGGCCTCGCCGCGCTGGGGCGAGCGCATGGCGCAGGACTGGCTCGACGTGGCACGTTTTGCCGACAGCAACGGCTACCAGGTGGACCGCGACCGGGAACTGTGGGCCTGGCGCGACTGGGTGGTCCGGGCCTTCAACCGGAACTTGCCCTTCGACCAGTTCACGGTGGAACAGCTGGCCGGGGATCTCCTGCCCTCGCCGACCCTTGACCAGCGGATCGCCACCGGGTTCCACCGGAACCACCTGATCAACGAGGAGGGCGGGATCATCCCCGAGGAGTTCCTCGCCGAATACTGCTTCGACCGGGTGGAGACGACGGCGACGGCCTGGCTCGGCCTGACCTTCACCTGCGCGCGCTGCCACGACCACAAGTTCGATCCGGTGAGCCAGCGCGACTACTACGGGCTTTACGCGTTCTTCCACAACGTCACCGAGAAGGGCGTCGGCGACTACGGGGCTTCGATCCGCAAGAACACGCCGCCCATGCTCCAGTTGCCCACCGGGGACCAGCGTTCCCGACTGGAGCGTCTGCGGCGGGAACTCGGGGACGAGGAGGCCGGGGTGGCGCGGCTCCGCACCCGGATCATCGCCGACCCGTCCGAGTGGGTCACGGCGGCGCGATCCCGCCCGGCGACCTGGACCCGGATTGCCGCCGGGCCGATCCCCCTGCCCGTCCGCCGGGAGACCGCCCTGCCCCTGCACGTCCGCATCACAGGCCCGGTGACGGCGATCCGCCTGACGTGGCGACCGGAGGGAACCGGCGGGTCGGAGCGGCCCAGGAGGATCGCGCTGTCGGACCTTCGACTGCGCAGGCTGGGCCGGGACACCCCCGTGACACTCCGCGCCCGGGCGACCCCGGGCACGCGTGTCGGCGATTTCCTCGCGCCGGCCCTCGACCCGCGGCCCGACACCGCCACGACGATCGACTGGAGCGCCGAGCCCGTGGTCCGCTTGGTCGTGCTGGCCGGGGTCGCACCCGGGGAAACGGTGGATGGTCCGCTGGAACTCGAGGTGACGTACCGCGACTTGGACGGCACCTCGGCGGCGGCGCTGGAGGTCGAGACCACCGGCGATCCGGCCGACCGGATCCCGACCCCTGCGGTGGCCGACGTGCTTGCCGCTTCCGGGACGGACCGGACGCCGGAGCAACTCCGCCGGATCGAGGAGTTCCGGCTCGATTCCGACGAGGAATTCCGAAGCGCGGAGGCCCGGATCCGGCGACTCCGGCAGGATGTGGAGTCCCTGGACCAGTCGATCCCCGTCACCCTGGTCATGGAGGAGGCGGGCGAGCCACGCCCCACCCACGTGCTGATGCGGGGCGCCTACGACCGCAAGGGCGAGCGGGTCGGACCCGCCTCCCCGGCCGCGCTTCCGCCGATGCCTGCGGGCCGCCGCCCGGACCGCCCCGATCGGCTCGACCTCGCCCGCTGGCTGGTGAGCCCGGAAAACCCCCTGCCGGCGCGGGTGGTCATGAACCGCTGGTGGCAAGGTCTCCTCGGGACGGGACTGGTCCGCACCACCGAGGATTTCGGAACGCAGGGCGAAGCCCCCAGCCATCCCGAGCTGCTCGACTGGTTGGCCCGGGAATTCATCGAGTCGGGCTGGGACCAGAAGCGCATGGTGAGGCTGCTGGTCACCAGCGCCACCTACCGGCAGGCCTCGCGGGTGCGGCCCGAGGCGCTCGCCCGGGATCCCGACAACCGCCTGCTCTCCCGCAGTCCGCGCCTCAGGTGGTCGGCCGAGATCCTCCGGGACCAGGCGCTGTCGGCGTCGGGCCTGCTGGTCGAGACCATCGGCGGACCGTCGGTCAAGCCCTACCATCCCCCGGGGCTCTACGAGCAGGTGGTCGCCGGTTCGTCGGCCAACACCTACGAGCAGGACCACGGCCCGGCCCTCTACCGGCGCACCCTGTACACCTACTGGAAGCGCTCGGTGCCCAACCCGGCCCTGCTGCTCTTCGACCGGCCGTTCCGCGAGACCTGCGTGACCCGGCGATCCCGGACCAGCACGCCCCTGCAGGCGCTGAACCTGCTCAACGACCCCACCTACGTCGAGGCCGCCCGGAACCTCGCCCAGCGATCGATGCACGAACACGCCGACCCCGGCCGTCGACTGGAATCGGCCTTCCTGCGGGTGGTCGGGCGGTACCCCTCGTCACAGGAAGTCCAGGTGCTCCTCGGGGGCCTCGAGCGGACGAGGAAGGCCTTCGCGGGCGACCCCGGGGCGGCCTCCGCCCTGCTGGCCGTGGGCGAGTCGCAGGCCGAACCCTCGCTCAACCCGGTCGAACTAGCCTCGTGGACCCTCGCCGTGGGCACCCTGCTCAACCTCGAGGAGACCCTCACCCGGCAATAGCCCATGACCCCGAACCCTCCCCGCCCCGTGGGCTCGCGCCGGCAGTTCCTCGGCCAGGCTGGCGCCACGCTCGGTGCCGCCGCGCTGGCGTCGCTGCTGGGCCCGGGGGCACGCTCGGCGGTTCCGGCCCTGCCCGCACCAAAGGGGATCCTGCTTCCCCGCGCGCGCCGCATCATCTACCTCACCCAGGCCGGGGCGCCGTCGCACCTCGACCTCTTCGATCCCAAGCCCGGGTTGAACGCCCGATTCCGGGAAGACCTGCCCGATTCGATCCGCGGCACGCAGCGGCTCACCGGCATGACCTCGGGGCAGAAGCATTTCCCCATCGCCCCGAGCCCGTTCGCCTTCCGGCCCGCCGGACGCTCGGGCCTGATGCTCAGCGAACTCCTGCCCTACACCGCCCGCGTCGCCGACGAACTGTGCCTGGTCCGATCGATGCACACCGAGGCCATCAACCACGATCCGGCCATGACCCTGCTCCAGACCGGACACCAGCAGGCCGGCCGCCCCTCGATGGGGTCGTGGCTGTCCTATGGCCTGGGCAGCGAGAACCGCGACCTGCCCACCTTCGTGGTGATGATCTCCCGGCCCAGCGGGCCGACCAACGCCCAGCCCCTGCACGAGCGGATGTGGGGGGCGGGCTTCCTGCCGTCGCATCATCAGGGGGTGCGGTTCAGCCCGGGCAAGGATCCGGTGCTCTTCCTCAGCGATCCGGCCGGGGTCAGCCGTGGGCTGCGGCGGGGAATGCTCGACGACCTCGACCGGTTGAACCGGATCAACTTCGAGGAATACCAGGATCCGGAGATCCAGACCCGCATCCGCCACTACGAACTGGCCTTCCGCATGCAGGCTTCCGTGCCCGAGCTCACCGACCTGTCCGGGGAGCCGGCCGCGACCTTCGATCTCTACGGTCCGGAGTCCCGCAAGCCGGGCAGCTTCGCGGCCAACTGCATCCTCGCCCGCCGATTGTCTGAGCGCGGGGTCCGCTTCGTGCAGCTCTATCACCGGGGCTGGGACCAGCATGACAACCTGCCATCGGGCATCCGTCACCAGGCCTACGACACCGACCAGGCCTCCGCGGCGCTGATCACCGACCTGCGCCAGCGGGGGCTGCTCGAGGACACGCTGGTCGTCTGGGCCGGCGAGTTCGGCCGGACCGTCTTCAGCCAGGGTGCGCTCACGGCGACCAACTTCGGCCGGGACCACCATCCCCGCTGCTACAGCGTCTGGCTGGCCGGCGGCGGCATCCAGGGCGGGATCTCCCACGGGGAGACCGACGACTTCGGCTACAACGTGGCCCGCGATCCGGTGCACATCCACGACCTGAACGCGACCCTGCTGCACTGCCTCGGCATCGACCATGAGCGCCTGACTTTCCGGCATCAGGGTCGCGACTACCGCCTGACGGACATCCACGGGAACGTCGTGTCGGCACTGCTGGCCTGAGCCGGGATGGACCGGCCGGGGTTCTCAGCCCGTCGGGACAGGGGCCCATCGATCCAGAAGCCCGGGGCCCGGGGCCCCGATCACCGGCCTTCCGAGAGGCAGTAGAGGCTCTGCCGGCCCCGCAGGAACAATTGCCCGCCAACGATCGCCGGGGAGGCGTCGAAGCCGTCGTCGAGTCGGTTGACCGCCAGCACCTCCAACCGTGGGCCCTGACGCAGCACCGCCGTGTTGCCGTCGCGCCCGACCACGTAGACCCGGCCGTCGGCCGCCACCGGCGAGGCGTACACCCCGTTGAGCCCGTCCAACCGCTCGGCTTCGAAGCGGGCCTTGCCGGAGGCCGCATCGAAGGCCGAGAGCAGGGCGCTGTTGTTCGAGAGGAAGTAGAGCGAGTCGCCCACCAGGAGCGGGGACGGGACGTAGGGCGTGCTCTTGGCATGCGACCAGACGATGCCGTCGGTGCCACCCAGGTCCCCGGATCGGTCCAACCGGATGGACTGCAGGGCGTTGCCGCGGTAGCCGCTCATGACAAAGACGCGGTCGCCCCCGGCGACCGCCGAGGGGATGGCGTTGACCGTCTGCCCGGCGCACTCCCAGAGCAGGCGGCCATCCTGCAGATCGTAGCTGCGGACCTTGTTGGTGCCATTGACGATCACCTGCTTGCGGCCGCCGTGGGAGACGATGAGAGGCGTGCACCACCCGGTGGGCTCGTCGCGGGTCTGGCGCCAGAGTTCGCGGCCATCCCGCTTGTCGAGGGCCACGATGAAGTCGTCGCCCTCGTGGTCCCACAACACCACCACGGTGTTGCCATGGAGGGCCGGGGAACTGCCCTCGCCGAAGCTGTTGCGGGTGCGCATGTCGCCCAGGTCCTTCTGCCACAGCAGCCTGCCCTTGAGGTCGTAGCCGTAGAGACCGAAGGAGCCGAAGGAGACGATGAGGTGCCTGCCGTCGGTGACCGGCGAGGCCGAGGCGAACCCGTGGTCCTTGTGGTGGCCCTCATGGGGCAATTGGGTGCGCGGGGAATGGGTCCAACGCTGCCTGCCGGTCTTGCGGTCGAGGCTCATCACCGTGAACTGCTGCGCCCGGGTCGGGCGGTCGACCATGCCCCCGCCACCCCCGCCACCCCCACCGGGGCCGCCACGGCCGCCCCCAGCCCCCCCGCGGCGCGGCCGGTCGGACCGCTCCGGGCCAGCGGATCCCGCTCCGGACTCCTCGGCGGTCGCCTCGGGCCCCGTGGGGATCGCCGTGAGCAGGAAGACCTGATCGCCCCAGACGATGGGCGTGGAGGTGCCCCGACCGGGGATCTCCACCTTCCACTGGAGGTGGTTCGTCTCGCTCCATCGGATCGGGGGCCGCCCGTCCAGGGAGACCCCGTTGGCCTGGGGGCCGCGCCATCCCGGCCACGGGGCCGGGGCGGCCGAGACAGGTGGAATCCAACCACTCCAGAGGCAACAGGACAGGAGGGCGATCCGCAGGAAGCTTGGGTTCATGGGCTCTCAAGATGACTCCCCGGTCCAGGTCAGGTTACAAGCCCGGACCGCCCCCTCCGCTCCCTGTGCCCCAGGGCCCGACCGCGGGAATCACTTCGCGCCGGCCGAGATCCAGCCCTCCTTGTGGGCCGTCCACAGCACCGCGTTCTTGAGCAACTGCTGGTAGGCGGCATGCCCGTGGGCGATGCCGTCATGTCCCAGCGTGATGCCGGCGATGCGGGCCTTAGGATGCTTCACCACGAAGACCTGCGGGAAGTCCTTGTTCTTGGCCTTGGAATGGGCGGTGGCCAGCACCTGGATGGGCGTGCCCGCCGCGTCGGCCTCGAAGTAGTAGAGCTCGTCGCTGAGCTTGAAGCGCTCGGGCACGCCCTGCATCAGCGGGTGCTTCACGCCTGAGGCCGCGACCTCGAACTCGCCATAAGCGTCATGACCACGGGAACCGCCACCGGCCAGCTCCCGGTTGTAGGCGGGCCAATTGGCCCAGTTGTACCAGAGGCCGGGGTGCAGCAACACGAGGCCCTTGCCCGCCGCCGCATGGGCGGCGATGGCCTCGCGCACCGCCGGATCAGGAAAGGCCTTGTTGGCGCTGATGAGCAGGATGTCCGCAGACGTCACGGCTTCGACCGTGACATCCTGGGGCTCCCGGTAATTGGCCGAGATGCGGCCCGAGCCGTTGAGCAGCGCCACATCCGCGAGGTTGAACCAGCGGTTGTAGTCGTGCGAGGCGCCGCCACCGATGAGCAGCGTCTTGATGCCGTCGCCCCATTTGAGCGGCGCGGCGACCGGCTCGGCCTGCGCCTGCTCGGGCCCCGCCGGGGCCCCCAGCTCGGCCGTGATGGCGAAGAGCGTCGGGGCGACCTCGTTGTCATAGCTCTCGAGCACCAGCTTCTGGATCACGCCGGGCTGGGTGATGTTCTTGGAGAGCCAGCGGATCTGGCCGGGACCCTTGGTCCAGCTCGGCAGGCCCTTCGAGCCGGTCACATCGGGCCGGCCGCGGTAGTCGGCGACCTCCACGCCGTTCTTCAGGACGATCTCCTGGGTCGCACCGCCCTCGAACACCGCCGTGATCTTGAGCGCGTTGATCTTCTCGCCGACGGCCGGATACCCCCAGCCCGCCACGCCGCCCAGGAGGTGCAGCTTGGAGGCCGCCACACCGACCTTCAACTCCACCCGCTTGGGCAGGTTCTTGCGCGACCAGGAATCGGATGCGCCGCCCTTGAGGACCACCACGTTGGCCACGGCCTTCTCCGGGCTGATCACATCGAAGGGGATGTCCTCGACGCGCTTGAGCCCGTAGCTGCGGAAGGTCACGGTGTCGTCCTCCTGCTCCGGCGTGATGTAGAGGCCGCGACCGCTGTTGGCGGTGAAGGCGCCGCCCAGGTCGAGGATGCGGAAACGGGTGTCGTCGACCGTCATGTAGGCGAGCAGATCCCGGAGGGCCGCCGCGCCCAGCGCGTCGAAGCCCTCGGGCATGAGCGAACGGCCCGTGGACTTGCGGTTGGCGATGTCGGACACACGCAGGGTGTGGTCGGAGGAGGCGTCGCGCAGGACCAGTTCCGAGGCGTTCTCACGCTCGATGATGCCGTCGAACTGGTCGCCCGACTTGGTCTCGACGCTGATGCTGATGAAGTTGGGCTCGACCACGCGGTTCGGGTCCACGATGTGGATCAGCAGGTCGGCGGCACCGTGGGCGCCCATGCCGTTGAGGTTCGGGGCCAGGTTGCGTCCCTCGCCTTTGTAGATGTGGCAGCCGGCACAGTTCGCGGTGAAGACCTTCTTGCCGTTGGCCACATCACCGGGCTTCTCCACCTCGGGGCGCAGCTTGGCGATGAGGGCGTCCTTCTCCTTGGCCTCGGGGCCCTTCAGGTCGTCGATGATCTGCGTGGCGCGGGCGGCGATCTTGGCGTCACCATGGGTGCGCAGGCGGTGCAGCCGGGCGGGCCCCAGCAGCACCACGTCGATCTTGCGGGTGGCCAGCGCCTCGATGAACGCAGCCGACGAGTCGGCGCGCTTGAGCACCTGCGCGAAGGCCGTCTCCAGTTGACCCGGAGGCAACTGGGCGAACCGCTCGACCAGGGCCATTCCTCCCTCGGGCGCGGAACCCAGAGCCTCGATGAGCGACTTCTGGAGGCCCGGGCTGATGGCGGGGGTGACCAGCGAGGCGACCGACGGGATCACCGACGGCTCGATGTCACGGACACCGATGAGGTTGGCCGCGATCTGGCCGCGTGAGGCGTCCGGGATCGACGCGTCGCGGATCTGGGCCGAGGCGGCCTGGATGGCGGGCTTGAGCTCGGCCGACAGGGCCGGGGCCGCCTTCCAGCGTGCCACGAGCGGCAACACCGAACCGGCGGTGTGCCCCGAGGCCAGGAGCGACTTCAGGGCGCCGAGGTTGGCCGCATCGAGTTCCGGCTGCAGGCGGGCCTCGAGGGCGGAGGACAGCGCCTCGAGGGCGGCGGCCTTGAGCCCGTCGGTGGCGGCAGGCTGGCGGGCGAGCAACTGCACCATCCGGCCGGCCAGGGCGGCATCCCGGCGATTGGCCACCAGGCGGGCCAGGTGCGGAACGTAACCGGCGACGAAGGCCGGATCCTTGGCGGCAAAGACCGCCTCGAGGAAGAGCAGCGGATCCTTGTCGGCGGCCCCGACCGCGGCGGACTCGAGCCAGCGGTCCTTGAGGTTGGGCCAGGCGGCCACCACGGCGTCGGCCAACGCCCGGGAGGGCGGGAGCGAACCCGCGGACATCAGGGCGTTGATGCGCACGCGGCCATCGGGGTCGGAGAGGCGGTCGATCACGGCCTTCTCGGTCGTCTTGACCGGGTCGGAGTCGTTGGAGCGCAGGTTGGACGGATTGGCGGCAAGCTCAGTGGCGACGCGCAGGGCGTTCTTGCGAACCCACGCCGAGGGATCGTTCAGCACCGCGGCGGCGGCCTCGTCCTGCCAGGGAACCGGCCCGTGCGAGGCGGCTACGCGGTAGAGCCAGAGGGCCTGGATGCGGGCCTCGGCCGGGGCCGAGGTATCGCCGATCAAGCTGCCAAGGCCCTCCAGCGCCGAGGCCAGCAGGGCGGGCTGCTCGATGAGCAGGCGGTTGGCCGTGGAGCGGACCCAGCCGTTGGGGTGGCTCAGGGCGGTGACCAGGGTTTCCGCGTCGTTGCGGTCGAGCCTGGCGGTCGGCAAGGCCTTGGCTTCCTGGTGCTGGATGCGCCAGATGCGGGTAAAGTGGTGGTCGCGGTCGGGACGCGCGGCGGCGTTTCGGGCACCGTGGGCCGGTCCGCGGGTGTCGTTGTGGACGGCGATCTGGTTGTAGAGGTCGACCAGGTAGATGGCCCCGTCGGGACCGACACGGCTGTGGATCGGGCGGAACCAGTAGTCGGTGCTCGCGAGGAACTCGGTCTGCTTCCGGCCGTCCTCCTTGCGGCCCTGGTAGGTGGGGCCCTTCGGGTCGAGGAACTCGTGGTGGAAGAGCTGGCGGGTGGCCTCGCCCATGAAGAACGAATACCGCTCGGTGGCCGCCCACTTGGCCGGCCAGGCGCCGCCGTCGTAGATGGTCGCGCCCGCGGCCGCGGTCCAGGCGCCCACCCAGTCGATCTGCACGTAGGGCTGACGCTTCTCCTCGAAGGCCGGGTAGATCTTGTTCTCCTCGATGACGTTGAGGAACGACTTCATGCCCCCGACCTGGCCGCGGGCCAGGATCCTCTCGGGGATCACCACGTGGCAGATGGGCTCACCGCAGGTGGCCGTGGTGAAGAGGATCTCGTTGTCGGGGGCGATCTCGCAGCCCCAGGTGTTGCAGCCGCCGGCGGCGATCTGCTCCACGGCCGACCCGTCGGGCTTGAAGCGGTAGATGCCCGCGGCGATGTCGCCGAAGTCCTTGGATCCGTCGCCCGACTTCACGCGGCCGCGGGTGTAGCCGACCGATCCGTAGATCCAGCCGTCCATGCCCCAGCGGAAGTTGCTGATGACCGCGTGGGTGTCGAAGGTGCCCCAGCCGGTGTACAGGGTCTCGACCTTGTCGGCCCGGCCGTCGCCGTTGGTGTCGCGGATCCACAGAATGTCCGGAGCCTGCGCCACGATCACGCCGTCCTTCCAGAACACCAGCGAGGTGGGCAGCTCGAGGCCGTCGGCGAAGAGGGTGCGCTGGTCGGCCACGCCGTCGCCATTGGTGTCCTCGAGGATGGAGATGCGGTCCAGCGGCTTGCGCGGCTGCTTGCCGCCGACCGGGAAGGCGGCGGGATTCTGGGCGCGGTTCCAGTAGGCCTTGAAGTCGTTCTTGTTCACGTCGCGACCGCCTGGGTACTCGGGCGTCTCGACCACCCACAGGCGGCCCTTCTCGTCCCAGTCCATGGACATGATCTTCTCGGCCACGTTCTCGTCGGCCGTGAGCGAGACCTTGAACTCGGGATGCGTCTGGAAGGTCTTGACCGCCTCGGCCGCGGGCTTCGGGCCGCCGGCCGGGTACTTGAGCGAGGCGAGCTCCTCGGGCCTGCAGAACTCGTCGGCGTCGGCGCGCTTGCCGGCCCAGGCGATGCCGCGCAGCAGGATGGCCCGGTAGTGCGGCGTGTTGAACGAGTCGTATTCGTGGCCCGGGATGCTGACGAAGGCGCGGTACGGGGCCTTGCCCTCGGGCAGCGTCTTCTCGTAGGTCCACAGCTGCGGCCAGATGTTGAAGACATCGACGAAGCTCTGGGCCAGGACGTTCACATCCTCGGCCATGTCGAGGCGGTTGTAGACCTCGTCCTTCCAGTCGAAGTTAGACACGCCCTTCACGATCGGGTGCTCGGGGTTGACGAAGTAGACCCCGACGTTGCCCTCATGCCACTGGGTCTTCTTGTCGCCGTCCCAGCGCCAGGCACCACCGATGATCTTCTTGCACCACTCGTGCTGGTCGCCGCTGACCACGCCGTCGTGGACCACCACCACGCCGCCGCCGCGCGCCAGGAAGTGCTCGAAGCGGGCCCGCTCGTCGCCGGTGATCTTCATGCCGTCGGCGGCGTAGATCACCAGCACGTCGGTGGCCTCGAGCTGGGCCGCCGTGGGGAATTCCATGGCACCGCTGGCGGTGACCCCACGTTCAGTGAGGAGCTTGGCCCATTCGCCCAGGAATCGGGGATGGTCGTGCTGGTCTGGGCCGTGGGTCTTGACGCCGCCGCGGATGAACACGCGGAGCGGGGCGGCATGGAGTCCGAGGGTGAGCGCCAACAAGGCCCACATCGGCAGGAGGTATCTCAGGAACGGTTTCATGGCTTCGATCAAGGAAACGCCGACCACGGACGCTGGATCCGGCGAGCGCATTCGGAAGGAGGATTGACCCTTCCGCAAGAGACGACGGCAAGGCTGAAGCCGGCGATTGGGAACGTTAACCTAGTCGGAGCCTACCGGATCGCCGGGAATTGCGCCATGCCTAGATGGCGGGCTGGCGTGGCAAGGTCCCGGGGTTGGCACCTCCCCCGCCCCGCGCCCCAGGGCGACCCATCGGTCTCGGGAATGCCCCGACGAAGCATTTGAAGCCCAGGCCGTCCCGGGCCACCATAACGGTCGTCCATGACCGATTGCTTCGAGTTGCTCCAAGAACCCCGACGCCCCTGGCTTGACCCCGACGCGCTGAAGGCGCGGTTTCTTGAGCGTTCGGCCGCGACGCACCCGGACCGGTTCCACGGGGCCCCCGAGGCCGAGAGGACCGCCGCCAACGCCCGTTCAGCGGAACTCAACGCCGCCTACAACACCCTCCGCGAGACCCGCGACCGGCTCTTCCACCTGTTGGAACTGGAGCGCGGGGCCCCGTCGCGGGACATCCAGCGCATCCCGGCGGGCACCATGGACCTCTTCGTGGAGATCGGGCACACCTGCCGCGATGCGGACGCCTTCCTGGCGGCCAACCCGGAAATCGAATCCCCGATGCTGCGCCTTCAGCGGATGCGCCAGGCGCTCGAGTGGAGCGATCGCCTGATGGGTCTCCAGCGGCAGGTCAACGCACGGCGCGAGGCGATCGAGGCGGACCTGAAGTCCATGAACGCGACCTGGGAGGTGACCCTGCCGCCGCCACCGTCGCCGGAGCGCCGCGAACGCCTGCCACTCGATGCGCTGGAGGAATCGGCGCGCGCCATGAGCTACGTGAGTCGCTGGACCTCGCAATTGCAGGAGCGCCTCGGGCACCTGGCCCGCTGAATCGCGGCGGCCGGCCGCCGAGGGGCTGCCCGGAACCCCTGGAGGGTTTCCGGCCATGTGAGCCTGTCTGAAGCCAGAATCTCAAGCCGGCCCGGCACCCGCCACCGGGCGGGCCATGACATGGTCATCCATCACGAAGCCTCCCCCGATGTCGTTCACCACCGAGCACTCGATGTCGAAACCCCGACGCCGGTAGCAGGCAATCGCGCGGGCGTTGGCCTTGTTGACGTTGAGGCGCACGCGCCGGCAGCCCAGGTCGGCGGCCGCGCGCAGCACGTGGTCGAGGAGCCGTCCGCCCAACCCCTGGCCTTGCACCTCGGGCAGCAGGTAGAGCTTGTGCAGGAAGAGCACCGGTCCCCCGGGCGCCGACCGGTCGCACGAGGTGGCCAGGTAACCGATCGGCACGCCGTCGCGGACGGGCCACTCGAACACCACGCCGGACCGGAGGTCCTCGCGCAGGCGTTTGAGGGAATACATCCGCTCGAGCATGTAGTCGATCTGCCCGGGCGACAGCATCTCCGCATAGGAGACGGGCCAGATGCGCTGGGCCAGGTCGCGGACCTGCGGAAGATCCGCCTCGCCGAGGCGCTCGACCGGGATCGGCAGGGGATCGCCGGAGCCGGCCGCCCCGGTCGCCGGGGGGTTCATGGTCGGACCTTGACGATCTCGACCCGGTTGGTCTGGGCCACGCCCAGTTCGAGCAACTCGGCGTTGACGAATAGATCGGTCCGCAGCGCCCGCTCGCCATCGATCGGGTAGGCCTTACGGGCCGCCGTGACATCAGACAGGGTGGCGATGTCGAGGGCCACGAGGTCGGCACCGAAGCGAAGTTCGTTGAGGGCGATGGTGTCGTGCAACCGGGCCTTGTCGTCACCCCGGACCTGCCCGACCAGCGCGTCGGTCACGCCGAAGGCCACCTTGGGCATGAGGTCGTCGAGGGCGCAGATCTCGGGCACGGCCTCCTCGGTTCGGCCCGGGTCGGACTCGAAGCGGTACATGTTGTCGACCGAGCCGAAGGCCAGCGACAGCAGGTGCCCGTAGATGCCGCCCGAATGGTGGGTGAGGATGGGAGTCACCGGGATGATGCGGGTCACCTCCTTGGTCAGGAGCCTCGAGACGTGGGAGCGCCTGCCGACGGCAAACCGGTCGCCCTTGCCGAACTCCAGATCACCAAACACCAACTTCCCCTGGACGGCCGACTCGTAGAACTGGAGGCCATCCCAACCGGCGTCGGTCGTGGCCACGCAGCGGATGCCCAACCGATCGGCCAGCGTCTGAAACCCGGATGCCTTGAGATCCCGGGCCTGCCGGTCCCAGATCACGATCTTCGAGGCGGATTGCCCGGATCGAATCAGGGAATCCACCAACGCCTCGACGACGGCCGGGCGGGTGCCGGTGAGCGCCCCGGGGGCCGAGAGCACCTTGAAACCCACCACGTCGGTGGGCTGGACCCAGACCCTCCAGGCGGCCGTGAGATTGGTCTTGCCCGACAGGGCCATGAGTCCGCGATCCACCAGACCCCGCACGATCGAGGGTTCCGGGATGAAGGCCGAGGTGGCCCGAGCATCGGAGACGGAATGGATGCGGGCCCTCGGGAGATCCTTCGACGCGGCCGAGACCGTGACCGGAGCGTTGGGTGCGGCCGTGGTCCCGTCTGTCGCCGCAGCCAACCCGTCGGGACCGAGCCCGACCAACAGCCCACCGAGGGCGCACTTGGACACAAGACGACGCATCGAACGCCCAGATCATGGCCCTTCCCGGGATGCGAGGCAAAGCACCGATGCAGCCCGTCCGAAGCGGACACCTGCCGGCTGCCGAAGTAGCGGTGGGTGCCGGAGCGGCACGGCGACGACGATTCGCCGACTTGCAGGCGAGGCTGGATTGAAGATTGCCCGAGGATCGCCCGCAGAATAGCCTCGCATCAGTTCCCAAAAGCATGGCCTCCCAAGGCGATTGTCCGCACCTGCGGCGGCGTCGGAAGGTCTTCACTCCGGGAGACCCTTGCCCGAAAAACCCGCCGACGACCGCCGCGGATCCCAGACACCTCCGCAGGCCACAGCGGATCCAGGAATCACCCATGCGAACCTCACAAAACCCTTCCGCCGGCTTCACTCTCATCGAATTGCTGGTCGTGATTGCGATCATCGCCATCCTCGCCGGCATGCTCCTTCCGGCCTTGGCCAAGGCCAAGGAACGGGGCAAACAGATCTCCTGCCTCAATAACCAACGACAGGTGGGTCTGGCCCTGACGCTCTACGAATCGGACCACCAGAGGCTCCCGCCGAAGGCCTCGCAGGTGTTGGACTTCATGAACCCGAAAGCCACCGGCTGGAAAAACAACTGCCTCTACGCGATCTCGACCTACCTGCAGGGGGACCTTCGATCCAGCTCCAAGGTCTACATCTGTTCGTCGGCCAAGAAGGCGGACCCGGCGGAGATCCGGCCGACGGCGGTGAGTGCCGCCAGCTACCTGCCGAACTCGGTCGTGATGGAGCTGCCGATGAGCGTCATCCCGAACCCCTCCGACACGATCTTCCTCCAGGAGTGCCTGTGGTTAGTGAGCTTCACCGCCCTGCGACCGGCCGTGGCATCGGACTTCGGCCTGGGGACCGCGACTCAGTACACCTATTGGCATGACGGAGACAGCGGCAAGAGCGAGCTCTACTCGAATGTGCACTCCTTCGGGGGCAACCTCGCCTTCGTGGATGGTCATGCGGAATACCGGAAGGCCAAGCAATTGCGCGCATGGCATTTCGGCCTCGCCGATGGAACGAGCGGCAAGGCCGAGGACACCCAGGCCCGCCCCAGCACCTCGATCTACCGGAGCGCCTTCAACAGCCCGTGAACCACCGGCGGGGAACCTCGGTCGCCGGAACAGGCACCGAATCGTGAGACGACTCCGGGAGCATCGCCCGTCCGGGAGCGCCCGAGGGTCAGGATGCCGCGAAAAGAAACGGGGCCGCCGACGCCGAAATGGATCGGCAAGGCATGTCGCGGGGCCGAGGAGGGAGTGGATGGGATAAAAAAACCGGGGCGCCAGTCAGAGGATGACCGTACGCCCCGGGGAATAATCAGAATCAGTTCAGTAGGACTTAGTGGAGATTCTGGGTTGTTGAACAACGACACCCCAGAAAACGAGCGATGCGTGAGTTTTGTGAGCCAACCGTCTCACGAGGGTGAGACGGTTGTAAGACGGTGATTTCATTTTTGGTCAAACCATCCGAATTGACACGCTTGGTTCTACAACTCTTCGGATCCACAACTTTTCGGATTCTAGGCCCTTGGGAAATGAATTCCTGTGAGTTCGAAAACCCTAAGGTCTAAATCCGTGGGATTGACCGTTCTGTTTTGAAGCTGTTTTCTTCGGCATTCGAATTTATGACCAATGAACCTTTCCGAATTCCTCGTAAAACAACCGTAACAGACCGATCACTGCGTGGCCGACCGGAATCAAATTATCTGATCCCGTCAAACCACGCTCCTAATTCTAAGCGTCAGGAATTCCAAGCACGACCAATTCCTAGCATCACCAACAGACTCAAGCACCAAAACTTCAGTCCCGTCGGAAAGAGACGCTGCGCAATCGCCTTGGAAAGCCTTCCAAGGTAACCCCTTCGGCAGCCTCCAAACTGAGTCTCTTTCCAGACTTTCTGTCAAACGCGGTACAAAGAACGACCTCAGGTTAGCCGAGTTCTCCGTTCCGTCAAGGGCCGACTTCATTTTTCGGCGGCGCCAAGCTCCCGGCGGTGATTTGGGTCCACTTGGTCCGGAGGCCGCACCTTGCGGGACTGACAACGGTGCCCGACTGGGCTTTCCTTGGGGGGAGCTCGATGTTCCTCCTCCCATGAACGCCCACGAGATCACCGCCTTCGCCCTGACCCTGCTGGTCATGCTCATCGGGTTCGCGGGGGCGATCCTGCCGGGGTTGCCCGGGACGCCGCTGATCGCGGTGGCGGCCCTGGCCCACCGGGGCTTTCTGGGGGATCGTGGAGCCTCGCTCTGGGTGCTGGTCACCCTCGTGGTCATGGCGGCCATCTCGTCGGCCTTGGATTTCGCGGCGGCCACCTACGGGGCCAAGCGCCTCGGAGCCACCTGGCGCGGGATGGCGGGTGCCCTCGTGGGCGGCCTGTTGGGATTGTGGTGGCCGCCGATCGGCTGGATCGCAGGCCCGTTGCTCGGGGCCATCGCCGGGGAATGGCTTGGCGGACGCCCTTGGAACGAGGCGGGCAACGCCGGTCTCGGGGCCGCGCTGGGCCTGATGGCGGGCACCGCCGTGAAGGTGGCCGGCGCCGGGGCCATGATCTGCCTCTGGGTCGTCCACATCCTGTGGAAGTCCTTCAACGCGGCTTGAACATCGGGCTGTCCGGGCGGCCATCCGACTCGAGGTAGGCCAGCAGGTCGAGCACGTCCTCGCGGGACCACGCCGAGAGCAACCCCTCGGGCATCGACGAGACCTTGGAGGCGGCCCGCGACCGGATCTGCCCGGGATCCACGGTGACCCTGCGGTCCGCGAGGGCGTCCACCAGGACGACGATCGCCGTGGGCGACTCCTCCAGCACCCGCCCGGTGACCTCCTGCCCGTCCTTGAGGCCGAAGGTGGTCGCCTGGTATTGCTCCGAGACCACCGCGCTCGGATCGACGATGGAGCGCCACAGGTCGGCCCGCGAATAGCGCTTCGACACCCCGGTCAACTCCGGGCCGGCCACGCCGCCGGCCCCTTGGAACCGGTGGCAGGCCGCACATTGGGACACGTGATACACCTGCTCCCCACGGGCGAAATTGCGCCCGGACAGGGGGCTCCCCAGGACATCGGCGAGGTCGTCGAACTTCCAGGTCCGGTTGCCCGAAGGCCGCCGCGCCGGTGCCGGGGTCGCCGGCGGCGTCGAAGCGCCCACGGCCGGGGGCGTCCCGGCCTTGCCGTTGAGGACCTGGGAAACCATCGCCTTGTCGGAGTCCGGCACGGCCGCAACGGCCCGCTGGCCGATGCGCTGCACCAGGGGTTCAAATCCGGAGCCGGTATTGGGTTGCTGGTCCACGTCGAGAAACCATCGGGAATAGGACGCCGGCAGGAAACCCAGTCCCGAGGGCCTCTGGCGGAACCAGGTGAAGTAACGCCGGCGCAGTTCCGGGGTCCAACCCGCCGTCATGCCCTGCAGCACGACCGTGTAGTGCAACTGTTCCTGCCAGGTCTTCGAGGCATCCCTCAGGTCGAGGATCTTCGGCACGGCCCCGCCATCGCCGAGGGCGACGAGCAGTTGGGAAAGCTCGCGGTTGCGTTCCCAATCTGCGGCCGGGAACTGCCGGCCCAGCTTCTCGATGGCCATCGGACGGATGGCCGTCGGGATGCCGTGCCGGGCAAACGCCACCTCGATGACACGCAGCTTGGTCAGGAACGCCCCGGCATCGAGGGAATCGAGCGGCCACCGGCCCAGCGCCTGGAGCAGGGCCACCTGCTGCTTGGCATCGCCACAGCGGGCCAGGGCCAGCAGGGCGGTGAGACCGATGCGGGAATCCTCCTCGGCCAGGGCCTTGTCGGCCCATGCGGCCACAGGCTGGCTCTCCAGCGCGATCCGGGCGGCATGCCGGATCAGCGGGTCGGGAGAGCCCAGGCGGGACCAACCCGAGGCGATCCAGGCCGGATCCACCCGTCCATGGGCGGCCTCGAGACGGCGGCGCTCGGCACGGGCCTCGATGGCTTGGGGGGAGGAGGCCACGCCGGACGATGCCGGGGAGCCGCCGCCGACATGGGTCAACCGGTACAACCCGGACTGCGTGCCACGCCCTCCGGTGATGCAGTAGAGCGCCCCGTCCGGTCCGACCTCCAGATCGGTGAGGTTCATCGCCTGCCCCTTGAAGATCGTCTCCACCCGGCCGGTGTAACCGGCACCCCGCTCCTCTAGGTGCACGGCGATCAGGCGCCCGAAGACCCAGTCCAGGCCGAAGAGGGCCTTCTGGTACCGAAAGGAGAACGCCGTTCCGCTGCCGGCGCGCAACCCGGTCGGCGACCCGATGCCGACGTCCACGACCGGGGCAACCGAGTCGGCATAGTAGTCGGGCCATTTGCCGGAGCCTTCCCGGTATCCGTGGTCGGAGCCGCTGATGAGGTGCTGGATGCGCGAGGGTCGGTACCAGGGCGTGCCCCAGTCCCGCTCATGATCCGAGTCGAACCCGAAGAGTTCGCCGTCGCCATGGAAGGCGATGCCGTAGGCATTGCGCTGGCCGATCGCGAAGAGGCGGGCATCCCGGCCGTCCCGGTCGACGCTCAGCACGAACCCGCCCGGTGGCTTGCGCCCGGCGCCGAATCCGTTGACATCCTCCTGGCGGGGCATGGCGAGATCCTCGGCATAATGGGCGGCCGGCGAGTTCGTCGACAGGTCGGTCGGCACGTCGGTGAAGTTGCCGGCCACGGCGTAGATCCGGTCGTCCGGACCCTTGGCGAGGGCATGGGGACCGTGCTCTCCGGCACTACCCTTCCAACGGTGCAGCACCTCGGTGGATTCGTAGGTGCCGTCGCCATCGGCATCCCGGATCCGGTACAGGTGATACCCCTCGGGCCCGCGCCCGTTAAGGTAGAGGGACCCGAAGGCGTGGAGGATGCCCATGGCGCCCCCGACCTGCGTCTGCAGGCGCTCCATCTTCGCGATCCGGCCCTGGTCGAGGGTCAACCGGAGGAGGGGCTCCGACCCCTGCGGGCTGACGATCAGGCGTCCCTGGTCGTCCCGGGTCATCGAGATCCAGGAACCCTCACCCGGCCGGGCGCTGTGGACCAGTTCCAGGCGGAATCCCTCCTGGACCTGGATGGCATCGACCGGGGTGGCCACCGGATCGAGCGCGACGGGGCCCCAGGGAGCCGTTCCCGCCGGGCCGAGCAATTGCACGCGGGTCCAGCCCGACACCCCATCCGGAGAGGTCTCCCAGGTGCCGTCGCTGGACAGGTCCACCCGCGGCGCATCGCGCATCAGGAACTCGATCCGGGCGAGGATGCCGGCGCCGCCCGAGCGGTTGCTGGCGCGGATCTCGAGCACGTTCTCACCCCGGACCACCGACCGAATCTTGAAGCGCGAGGGTTTCTGCGAGGAGCTGTTGGCACCCAACCGCTGGCGGTTGATGGACACCTCCGCCTCGTCGTCGGCCGCGATCACCACCTCGCCACCCATGGCGCCCGGGGGCACGGTGAAGGTACGCCGGAAGAAGCGGGTCTCGTTCTCAGCGCCGGCCGGCCCCCAGATCCACTGCGGCACCGATTGGGCCCGTAGTCCACCAACCCCCAGGACGACCGAGATGACCAAGGCAAGGAACCGAAGGCTCATGCCGGAAATAGAACCCGTTCGCACCGCACAACGAAAGCCCGGAAACGACCCCGGTGCGACCGCCAACGGGTCACCCCACCCGACGGACCCAGGCCCGGGCGCCTCCCGGGGGGGGGCCGCGAAGGCCCCGAAAAAACCTCTGGCAGGCCGCCGTGCCGATGTCATGCTCGACTCGTTGGTTCTCCAGAGGACCCTTCAACCGCCGCAACGACGTGAGGGGGGCCCTCGTTCCGGGATGCCCAAAAGGCCGACCGGTAGAGGAGGATTAGTTTGGTTGTTTGGGTTAGGCGGGCGCCGCAAGGCGCCCGCTTTTTTCCCGCCCAAATGCGGCCGATGGAGATGCCCCGGCCCGAGGAAATGCCCCGCTTTGACCGCGACAGGCCGGGGTCCAGGCGCCTAGGCTCCCATCCACGATGCGACCTTCCGACCGGGGCACGCTGTGGCTGGCCGAGGGCTTCGGATCGGGCCGCCTGCGACCCGGTCCGGGAACCTGGGGCAGCCTCGTGGGCTGTTTCTGGGCCTATGGTCTGCTGAAGCTGCCTCCGGGCGTGGCCGCCGCCGCCGCCGTGGGGGCGATCCTCGGGGCCGTGCCGGTCTGCACCCGGGCCGAATCCCTGCTCGGGCGGCCCGATCCCGGGTCGGTGGTCCTCGACGAGATCGTGGCGCTGCCGCTGACGCTGCTGCCGCTCCAGGCGGGAGTGCTGCTGGGATGGATTGCTCCACGGGATCTCACCATCGCCGCCGCGGCCCCGTGGTGGGTGGCGGCCTTCCTCGTCTTCCGGGGGCTCGACATCGCCAAACCCTGGCCGATCGGCCCGCTCCAACACCTTCCCCGAGGATGGGGCATCGTGCTGGATGACGTTGCCGCTGGACTGATCGGCGGCATCCTCCTGCTCGTTGCCGCCCTGCTGCTGCGCTGAACCCCGCCTCCCAGACCCGACCGACCATGCCCTCCCCGACCGCGTTCCGGTTCCCGAAACCCGCCACCGTGAAGACGGCCGAGGCGCTGCGCCAACGGTTCGCCGAATCGGGTCATCCGTTGCCCGTCGATGACCTGCCGCAGCCCAACGTGCTGGCCAGTCCCATCCCGGCGGGTCCGGGCCTCCCGAAGCCCATCGGCAACCGGTGGGCCATCCTGCCGATGGAGGGCTGGGACGGCACCGGTGACGGTCGCCCCACCGACCTCGTCCGCCGGCGCTGGCAACGCTTCGGGCAGAGCGGGGCCAAGCTCATCTGGGGCGGCGAGGCCGTCGCGGTGCGACCGGATGGACGGGCCAACCCGCATCAACTCGTGCTCTCCGAGGCCAACCTGCCCGAGATCGAGTCGCTGCGCACCGGGTTGGCGGCCTCCCACCGGGAGCGGCACGGGACCGACCGGGACCTGCTCGTCGGCCTCCAGCTCACCCACTCCGGCCGCTTCGCCCGGCCCAACGACAAGACCCGGCTGGAGCCGCGAATCGCCTACCGCCATCCGCTGCTCGACGCCCGTTTCGGCATCACCGACGACCGCGCGATGCTGACCGATTCCGAGGTGGACGACCTCATCGCCGACATGGTCGCCGCGGCCGTGCGGGCCCGGCGGGCGGGCTTCGACTTCGTGGACCTCAAGCACTGCCACGGCTACCTGGGCCACGAGTTCCTCTCCGCCGTCACCCGGCCCGGCCGCTACGGGGGCTCCTTCGCGAACCGGACCCGGTTCCTCACCCACCTGGTGGCCGGCATCCGGCGCGATGCCCCAGGCTTGGCCATCGGGGTCCGACTGAGCCTCTTCGACAGCCTCCCCTACCAGAAGGGCCCCGACGGCACGGGAGTCCCGATGACGTGGTCCGGGCGCTACGTGCACGCCTTTGGCGCGAACCCGGAAAACCCGCTCGAGGCCGATCTGGGCGAACCCTTCGCCTTCCTGCAGTTGCTGGAGGACCTGGGCATCCGCCTGGTCTGCCTCACGGCGGCCAGCCCCTACTACAACCCGCACCTCCAGCGTCCAGCCATGACGCCACCGAGCGACGGCTACCTGCCGCCCGAGGATCCGCTGGTCGGCGTGGCCCGCCAAATCGAGGCGGTCGCGCAGGCCAAGGCGAGATTCCCGAACCTCATCATGGTGGGGTCGGCCTACACCTACCTGCAGGAGTGGCTGCCGCACGTCGCCTCGGCCCAGGTGGCTGCCGGCCGCGTGGATTCGGTGGGCTTGGGGCGGATGGTTTTGAGCTACCCGGACCTGCCCGCCGACGTGCTCGCCGGACGCCCCCTGCAACGCCGCCAGGTCTGCCGCACCTTCAGCGAATGCACCACCGGTCCGCGCAACGGCCTGGTGAGCGGGTGCTTTCCGCTCGACGACTTCTACAAGAACCACCTGGATGCGGCGCGCCTGAAGGCCTGAAGCCCCATCCGCACCGGTTGGCTCGCGTCGGAGAATTGCCCCACTGGGTCGCCATGGCCCGATCGCGGGTGGAAGCCCTGGAAGCCCCGGCGGCCTGACCCTCCCGCCCCTGCCCTCGCAGCGGATGCGAATCCGGTGGCAAATCCGCTGTCCTAAGCGGGCGCACCCGGGTACGACCTCCAGATCATGCGCTGGATCCCCTCCCTCACCGCGATGCTCGGGTTGGCCTGCGGTCTGATCGGCAGCCACACCTCGGCCCGGGCCGAGACCCCGCTGGCCGTCCGGCTCGGGTACCCGGCCGACACCAGGCTCCTCATCGTCAACGGCGACGACTGCGGCATGTGCCATACGGCCAACCTCGCCACCATCGAGTGCCGCGAGAAGGGCCTGATGACCAGCGCGACCCTGATGGTCCCCTGCCCTTGGTTCCCCGAGATGGTGGACTACGCCCGGAAGCACCCCGAGAAGGACTTCGGCCTGCACCTGACCCAGACCTCGGAATGGCGGTTCTACCGCTGGGGCCCGGTGGCCTCCCGGTCCGAGGTCCCGGGCCTGATCGACCCCGACGGATACCTCTGGCAGGCCGTGCAGCAAGTCGATGCCAAAGGGACTCCGCAGGAGGCCTACCTCGAGTCGCGCGCCCAGATCCGCACGGCCCTCGCCGCCGGCGTCGATGTCACCCACCTCGACTCCCACATGGGCACGCTCCAGCTCAACGCCGCCTACGTGGAGCAATACCTCAAGCTGGCGGTGGAGTTCGACCTGCCGGTCCGCATGGCCTCCCAGGCCACGCTGGAGAAGATGGGCGGACCCGGCCAACGGGCCGCCTTCGCCGCCCAGGGCATCGTGTTCCCCGACGACTTCGTCTACGAGGACCTGAAGGACGAGCCCAAGGACGTGAAAGGCTTCTGGATGCGGAAGCTGGCCAGCCTCAAGCCGGGCGTCACCGAGCTTTACATCCATGCCGGCATGGCCACCGACGAGTTGAAGGCCGTCACCGGCAGCTGGAAGACCCGCACCGAGGAATTCGAGGCCTTCACCCGCGACGCCGACCTCAAGGCCCTGGTGGAACGCGAGAAGATCGTCCGCATCGGCTGGCGGCCGCTGCGCGAGCTCCAACGCCGCGAGGGCAAGGGCCGCTGAGCGCGGACTCCACGATCGTCGCCCGGAGCCTCCTCCCGATGCCGGAACCCCAGCGCAAACCCGGTTACAATGCGGCCCTCGATGGCCTGCGGGGCATCGCCATCCTGGGGGTCTGGCTCTTCCACCTCCACCCGCCGCTGCTGCCTGGCGGATTCCTCGGGGTCGACGCCTTCTTCGTGCTGTCGGGGTTTCTCATCCATGGCCTCGTCACGGCCGACCTCGAGTCCGGCCGATTCTCCTTCCGGGAGTTCTACCTGCGCCGGGTGCTTCGGCTGCTGCCCAACGCCGCGCTGACGCTCTTCGCCACGTTGGTGCTTTGGAACCTGTGCCTGCCCCCCAATTCCGCCATCCAACCGGGGCTGCACGGGCTCTTCACGCTGGCCAACTTGTCCAATGTCTTCGTCTGGCGACACCTGGGCAGCTACTGGGGCGATGCCGCCGAAAGCGCGCCGCTGACGCATTTCTGGAGCCTGGGCATCGAGGAGCAGTTCTACCTGTTCTTTCCGGCCTGGGTCTTCGTGCTGCACCGGCGCCGCTGGCTCAACCTGGGCACCCTGGCCGTGCCCGCGATCCTCAGCCTCGCCCTCTGGATCCATGGCTCGCGACACCACCCTTCGGGAACCTTCTACCTGCTCCCCACCCGGGCCTGGGAACTCCTGCTCGGAGCGGTGGCGGCCCAGTGGTTTCGGTCGTCGGCCCGAGCCCGGAACCTCCCGCCAGCCGTCGGGTGGGTCGGCCTGGCGATGCTGCTGGGCAGCCTGGTGGTGGTGCCGCATGCCGATTCGTCGCTGGGGGCCGTAGCCCTGATCCCGACGGTCGGTGCCGCCGGGGTGTTGGCGAGCCTCCGCGATCCGGCCCACCTCCTGACCCGGGCGCTGTCGTGGCCCGCCCTGGTCGGACTGGGGCTGAGGTCCTATTCGCTCTACCTCTGGCACTGGCCCCTGATCGTGCTGGGCCGACTCCTGGCCAACGACCACGACTGGCCCGAGACGGCCGGTGCCGCGGCCGGCGGCGTGCTGAGCCTGTGCGCGGCCTGGGTGGCTTACCGACGGGTGGAAACCCCCTTCCGCGACGCGCGCTGGCCTCGTCCCCGGCGATTGGCCTGGCTCGCCACCGGGCTGGCCCTCACCGCGGCCCTGTGCGGGCTGTCCTGGCGTCGTCAGGCTCCGGTGGATCCGCTGGGACGATTCGATGCCATGACCTTCTCGGGTCGCCTCTACGATGGCTCGAGTCCCCAGGATCCACGCTGGAGCGAAGCGCCCCGCTACTGGGGTTGCCGCATTCCCGTTCCGCCGGCCGACCAGCCGCCGGAGCCGTGGCGCACCGGCGGGATCCGCCCCTCGGGCCAGACGGCGACGCCCCGCGTGGTGGTCATGGGCAGTTCCCACGCCCTGATGTACTCGAAGCTCATCGACGACCTGTGCCGCGAACGCCGCCTCCCGGTCTCGTTCCTCGGCGCGGGCAATGGCATCCCGGCGTTGTTCCTCAACACGGGCAGCGCGCTCTTCCCGAATCGACAGGACGGCGCGGCGTTCGACGAGGCCCGGCGGCGTTGGTTGCGCGAGTGGCGGCCGGAGACGCTCTTCGTGGTCGACCGCTGGGACGCCTGGGCCGACAAGGACCTGGAACGGGATCTCGCGACCTTCCTCGAGGAGGTCTCCCCCTGGGTGGGTCGGGTGGTCCTGGTGACGCAGGTTCCCGTGCTGCGCATCGGCGAGAAGGAGAACCTCCGCGCCGGGGTGCACTGGCGACGCGGGGGGGCTGAGGAACTGCCGCGCATTTCGGCCGACGCGCGGGAACCGTACCGACGGCAGAGCGAGCGGATCCTGCAACGGATGGCGGAGCGGTTCCCGAAGGTCCGAATCGTGGACAGCGCCTCCCGGTTCCGGCGGGACGACGGATCGGTGCGCTATGCCGAGGGCCGCCGGTTCTTCTACACCGACGACGACCACCTCAACGACACCGGCGCAGCGGAGGTCGCCGACCTCTTCCGCAGCCACCTGCCGGGCCGTTGATCGTGCGGGGTCACACCCGTGAGCCCGGCCCGGTCAGCAGGGTCAGGGACCGGCGAGCCACCTCGAAGCGCACCGGACTGGTCCCCAGGAGCTCGCCATCGAAGGCCAGGGGTTGCTCCGGATCGGCCGACACCTCCAGCCACCGGCCCCGGAAGAAGCGCACCTTCCGGTGACGGACATGGGTGCCGCGCAGGAGGCGCACGAACTGCAGGGCCAACTCCAGGCGGCCCACCGCCTCGATGAGAGTCAACTCCATCAGGCCGTCGGTCATTGAGGCCCCGGGGCCGATGCGCATGAGTCCGCCGCCGGCGAAGGGCGCATTGCCGGCCAGGGCCACCACGGCGTGGGGCAGCACCTCCTGGCCCTCCTCTGATCGAACCCTCAACACCGGAGGCCGGAACGAGAACAGCGCCCGGAAGAACCCCGCCGAGTAGCACCAGCGGGGACCGAACCAGCGGACGGTGGCCGGCGTGGTCCGCCTCAGGAGTTCGCCCACGAATCCCACCCCACCGAAGAGGATCGCGTGGCGGACCATTTCCAGCGATTCCCCGCCGGGGCCCGTTCCATCGGCCCCCTCTCTGCGGAGCCAACTCACACGGATCGTGTCGAGGGTCACGGGCAGGGGCTCGAGGATGGCCCGGAGAGCCGCCTCATCGTCGGGCAGGCCGGCTCCGGACACGCCGACCAATTGGGCGATGTCGTTGCCGCGGCCGAAAGGGGCCACCGCCAGCGCCACGCGAGAGCCTCCGGCGATGAGCCCACTGGCCACCTCATGCACCGTGCCATCCCCGCCGGCGGCGATCACGCAGTCGAATCCGGCCGATGCGACGACTTCCCTCCGGGCCAACTCCACCGCGTGGCCGGGTCGCTCGGTGACCCGCACCTCGCAACGCACCCCGCCTTGGGCCAACCGGTCCAGGAAACGCTCCAACCGCAACGCCTGCTCCCGGGAGGAGCCCGAGGCCGGGTTCCGGATCAGCAAGGCGGTTCGAGGCGAGGCACTCATGACCAGCCCCCGCATCAGCGCCGCACCCAGGTCGCGTGCCGGGTCTGGATTCCCTCGGCATTGAACAACCGCTCGAAATCGGTCTTCACCTCCAGCAGGCCCTCCGGCTCCCGGCCGGCGACGAAGTGCTCCGAGGCCCCGTGGAAGACCTCCAGCATCTGCTCGAAGTACGAGGCGTCGTCGGTCCGGCAATGGAAACGACCGCCCGGTCGCAGCGCCTTGGCGGCCAACGCCGCGAAGGCCGGGTTGATCAACCGCCGATGGTGGTGCCGCTTCTTGGGCCAGGGATCGGGAAAGTACACGTGGAGGGCCGAGAGCGAGCCCGGAGGGATCATCCAGTCCAGCAGGTAGGTCGCCTCCAGGCGAAGGCCCCGGAGATTTCCCAACCCGAGGCGGCGCCCCTTGCGGTCGATCTTGCGAAGGCGTCCGAACAGGCGCTCGACCCCGAGGAAATTGCTCCCGGGATGGGCCTCGGCGTACCGGAGCAGGAAGGACCCGTCGCCCGCCCCGAGCTCCAACTCGACCGGGGCCCCGTTGCCGAAGAGGGCCGGGAAATCGAGCCGGCAGAGGATGTCGGGCCGGATGAGGATCGAATCGGGCAACAGGTCGGACGCCATGACGACCCCGGCACGGTAGGCGCCATCGACCCTCGGAGGAAGGCCGGTGTTGCCAAGCCCACCCCCCTTTCCCCAGCCCCCCCGACTGTCCCTGTTGAGCCCCATCACGAGGGTTGCCTTCCGAAGGCCTTCGTCGAACCTTGGCATCGATGAATCGTCTCCTCGCCTGCCTGCTGCTGCTGGCCTGCGGTCTTGACCGGGTCCATGCCGCCACGGCGACGTCATGGCCGATGTTCCGCGGTGATCCCGCCCAGAGCGGCGTCAGCCCGGCGCGCCTGCCGGACAAACCCGTGCTCAAGTGGCGCTTCAAGACCGGCGGCCCCGTCAGCGCCACCGCGGCCATTGTCGACGGCGCCGTCTTCATCGGATCGGCCGATTCCAACGTGGTCTGCCTCTCGCTCGCCGACGGGACCCGGGCATGGAGCTTCCAGACCGGCGGGGCGGTCGAGGCCTCCCCGCTGGTCCTCGACGGCCGCGTGTACATCGGCGACACGCTGACCAATTTCTTCGCCCTCGACGCTAAGACCGGGACCAAGGTCTGGAGCCGGGGGTTCGACGACAAGATCAAGAGCAGCGCCAACTGGATCCCCGGCACCAACGGCGGCGGGGCCCAGGTGCTCGTCGGCGGGTATGACTTCCGCCTCCACAGCTTCGAGGCCGGGACCGGGAAGTCGAACTGGGTCTACGAGACGGGCAACTACATCAACGGGTCGCCGGCCATCTCCCGGGGGCGGACGGCCTTCGGCGGCTGCGACGCCATCGTCCACGTGGTGGATGTCGTCTCCGGCCGCAAACAGCGCGAGATCGAGGCCGGGGCCTACATCGCCGCCTCGGGAGCGATGGAGGGCAACCTGCTCTTCGTGGGCCACTACGAGAACGAGTTGCTCTGCGTCGACGTCGAGGAGGGACGGATTCTCTGGAAGTACCGCGACCGGGCGTTCCCCTTCATGTCGTCGCCGGCGGTGACGGCCGACCGGGTGCTCGTCGGAAGCCGCGACAAGCGCCTGCACTGCGTGAACCGGGCCGACGGGAAGGCCGTGTGGACCTTCCAGACCCGGGGCAAGGTGGAGAGTTCGCCCGTGGTGGCCGACGACCGCGTGGTCGTGGGCTCCGATGACGGCCGGCTCTACCTCGTCTCGCTGGCCGACGGCACGGAGCGGTGGACCTACGACCTGGGCCAGCCGGTGCAGAGCTCGCCGGCGGTGGTCGATGGCCATGTCGTCATCGGTTGCGACGACGGCCACGTGTACTGCTTCGGAGCGCCGCGTTGACAGGCGGCCCCGTCGCCCGCCCTCTCCTGGACGCCGCCATCCCACCCCCCTGCAGGACCACCCTCCTCCGATGTCTGATCCCCTCCAGGACGTCCCCCCGAGCGCCAACCTCTCGCCGGCGGAAGAGCGCTTCGAACGCCTGCGCCGCCGTGTTGGACTCGTCGCCGCCCCGGCGGTGCTGGCTGTCCTCTGGTTCCTGCCGCTGCCCGGGCTTTCCGGCCCGGCCAGGCATCTCTTCGCCATCGTCGGGCTGGCCCTCACCCTCTGGATGACCGAGGCGATCCCGCTGGCCGCGACCGCGCTGCTGGCCCCGGCCCTGTGCGTCGTGGCCGGCCTCGGATCGGCCCGGGAGGTGTTCAAGCCGTTTGCCGACCCCATCATCTTCCTCTTCATCGGCAGCTTCATGATGGGCGAGGCCATGCTGAAGCACCGCCTGAACCGCCGGTTCGCCTTCAGCCTCCTGGCCGTGCCCTGGATCGGGGGAAGTCCGGTCCGCCTGTACGCCGGCTTCGCGGCGGTCACGGCCCTGATCTCCATGTGGGTCTCGAATGCGGCCACGACCGCCATGATGCTGCCCATCGGCCTGTCGATCCTCTCCGAGCTGGGGTCCCATCAGGGCCTGGTCAACTACCGGGCCACGCCCTATGCGGCGGGCCTGATGCTGATCACGGCCTTCGCGGCGTCGGTCGGCGGGCTGGCCACGCCCATCGGCACGCCCCCGAACCTGATCGGGATCGGCGCCATCGAACGGATCCTCGGCCACCCGGTGGGCTTCTTCCAATGGATGCGCCTGGGACTGCCCATCGCGATCCTGCTGGCGGTGTTCCTGGTCTGGCACTTCGGCCGCCACTGCCCCTTCCCCGCCCTGTCGCTCGAGAATCATCGACGTTGGATCCTCACCCAGCGGACCAATCTCGGTCCCTGGAGTCGGGGTGAACGGGGGGTGGTCGGGGTGTTCGTCGGCGCCGTGATCCTGTGGACCCTGCCCGGGTTGGTCGCGGCCCTCGCGCCGGACGAAGTGGCCGGACCGGCGGGTCGGTGGCTCTCGACCCGTCTCCCGGAAAGCATCGTCGGCCTCCTGGCCGCGTCGGCCCTCTTCCTCCTCCCCGCCGACCGCGGCGGCGAGGCGCGGGCGCTCGACTGGAAGGACGCCGCCGGCATCGACTGGGGGACCATCCTGCTCTTCGCCGGGGGCATGACGTTGGGCGAACTGATGTTCTCGACCGGTCTGGCCCGCTGGATCGGCGAAGGCCTCGCCGGGATCTTCCACAGCCACTCGCTGGTGGGGTTGACGCTGCTCTTCACCGGGGTGGGCATCCTCGTGAGCGAGACGACCACCAACACCGCCTCGGCCACCATGGTGGTGCCGATCGCCATCGCCGTCTCGCAGGCCGCGGGGGTCGATCCCCTCAAGCCCGCCCTGGCCACCTGCCTCGGGTGCTCCATGGGCTTCCTGCTGCCCGTCTCGACCGGTCCAAATGCCATGGCCTATGGCACCGGGTGCATCCCCCTGAGGACGATGATGCGCCACGGCATCTGGCTCGACCTCGTCGGATGGGGGATCATCACCGGCACGGTGCTGCTGCTGGGGCCGTCGACGGCAGCCACCCGGCCTTGAATGGCGCCTTCCGCGCCCCCCACCGGATACGTCGGGACGGGGGCCTGAGGTTCATCGCCGCAGGGCCGGGCTCCGAGGGTTCCTGCCGCTGCCGTTTTTCGTCCGCGTGCTCAAAAAGAACCACCTCACCCCGGCGGGTCTGGGGTCCCGGAGGAAAACCCCCGGCCAATTTCCACCATTTCCCTTCGCCGCACCCGCCGAAGCCGGCCTTCCGGATGGGTGGCATCCCCGTTGCTTCCACCTTCCCAGAGTCTCTGAGGTCTGGTCGCGGGAAGCTTGGCATCCCGCGCGGTCCATGCCGCACGGGGCCACGAGTCAACAGTCCGAGGTGGTGCATGAACAGGCCGCCTCGCCAACCGGAAACGCCACACACCATGAAGAAAATCGAAGCAGTAATAAAACCCTTCAAGCTCGAGGAGGTCAAAGACGCCCTCCACGACGTCGGCATCGAGGGCATGACGGTCTCCGAGGTCAAGGGCTTCGGCCGACAGAAGGGGCACACCGAGATCTACCGGGGCAGCGAGTACACGGTGGATTTCCTGCCGAAGATCAAGATCGAGCTCGTGGTCTCCGACACGAAGGTGGCCGAGGCCACCGGGGCCATCATCAAGGCCGCCAAGACCGGGAAGATCGGCGACGGCAAGATCTTCGTCTCGGAGGTCACCGAGTCCATCCGGATCCGCACCGAGGAGAAAGGCGATCAGGCGGTCTGAATCCCAGACCACGCCTCCGGATGAACCCCAGGACTAACCCAAGAACCAATCCGACCCTTCCACCTCCCATGAAAAAGCTCCTGCTCCTCCTTTCCTGCGCCCTGCTGGTCTTCACGGCCATCGACGCCCAAGCCGCCGATCCCAGCATCGAGGAACGTCTGGCCGACCTTGAGGCCTACGTCAACAACGGTGCCCGGGCAACCGCCGGCAACACCAACTACTCCAGCAAGATCGCCGGACCCGGCCCGGGTCACAATGCCTGGCAGATGACCTCCACCGCCCTCGTGCTGTTCATGACCCTGCCGGGTCTGGCGCTCTTCTACGGCGGCCTCGTCCGCCGCAAGAACGTGCTGTCGGTGCTGGCCCAGTGCATGGGCATCGCCGGACTGGTCACCATCCTCTGGTGGGCGGTCGGGTACAGCCTCTCCTTCGGTTCGGGCAACGCCATCATCGGCGACACGGCCTACGCGATGTTCAAGGGCGTCGAACCGGGCAATGTCGGAGCCGGCTACCACTGGATCAGCGACTCCATGTGGGCCATGTTCCAGCTCACCTTCGCCATCATCACCCCGGCCCTCATCATCGGTGCCATCGCCGAGCGCATGAAATTTCTGGCGGTGCTGGTCTTCGTGGCCCTGTGGATGTTCGCGGTCTACTTCCCCTTCGCCCACATGGTGTGGTCCACCACCGGTCTGATGTGCGGCCCGCTCAACAAGGACGCGGCCATCAAGGCGATCGATTTCGCCGGCGGCACCGTGGTCCACATGACCTCCGGATGGAGCGCCCTGGTGCTCTGCATCATCCTCGGCAAGCGCAAGGGATTCGGCCGTGAGCCGATGAGCCCGCACTCCATGACCCTCTGCATGGTCGGCACGGGCATGCTCTGGGTCGGCTGGTACGGGTTCAACGCGGGCTCCGCCCTCGGCGCCGATGCGATCGCTTCCAACGCCTTCACCACCACCACCCTCGCGGCCGCGACCGCCGGGTTCGTATGGCCGCTGATCGAGTGGATCACCCGGGGCAAGCCGAGCGTGCTCGGATTCTGCTCGGGCATCGTGGCCGGCCTGGTGGTCATCACCCCCGCGTGCGGTTTCGTCACGGCCGGGTCGGCGGTGCTCATCGGCATCTTCGCCGGCGTGGTTCCCTACCTCGCCTGTTCCTTCCTCAAGAAGATGATTGGTTATGATGACGCCTTGGACACCTTCGGCGTGCACGGCGTCGGCGGCAGCCTTGGGGCCATCCTCACCGGCCTGCTGGCCGACGAGAAAGCCAACTCGGTGCTCGGCAAGGGCGGCATGGACCTGCTGCCCGGGCTGATGGGCAACCAAATCAAGGCCGTGGCTCTGACCATCGTCTGGAGCGTCGTGGCCACCGCCATCATCGCCTTCATCGTCAAGGCAGTCGTCGGCCTGCGCCCGACCGAGGAGGTCGAGGTCAACGGTCTGGACCTCGCCGAGCACGGCGAGGAAGGCTACCACGGCTGAGGAGTGTCGGGGAGCTACCAGATCTTCCCCGACCACCCGCCCACCTCGAACCGCGCCGGGTTTCCGGCGCGGTTTTTTTGTCGATGGACGGCCTCGCTGGCGGCGTCGCCCTGCAGAGCGTCACACCGGGGCGCAGGCCTCAGGCCCCCACCTCGATGACCAGGGCCGTGGTGTTGTCCCGGCCGCTGCCGGCGATGGCCGCGTCGACCAGCCGGCGACCCAAGTTCCCGATCGGGGCCGCAGGACCACCGGTCCCGGCCAGTTCCAGGAGGTGGGCGTCGTAAAGACCATCGATCAGGCCGTCCGAACAGACGAGGAACCGGTCGCCCGGCTTGCAGGGGATGCGGCCGATCTGGGGGTCGATGAACTGGTTGGAACCGCCGAGGGCCTTCTGGAGCAGGTGGCGACGGGGGTGGCTCCGGGCCTCGCGCTCGTTGATCCGCCCCTGGCGGAGGAGCCAGCCCACGTAGGTGTCGTCCTCGGTCAACTGGCGGATCGACCCGCCGCCCGCGGGCAGGTGGTAGATCCGGCTGTCGCCCACATGGGCGAAGTGAACGGCGTCGGGCGAGAACCAACAGAGACTCAAGGTGGTCTCCATGCCCCGGCATTCCTCGTAGCTGGCACCCAGGTAGACGAGGGCCGCATGGATCTCGCGGAAAAGCGCCTGCAACAGCGTGCCCGGGGCGACCGACCCCGGACCTGAGGCGGGTTTTCGGAATCCCATCGGGAGGATGCGGGGCACCTTCTCGACGGCCATCCGGCTGGCCATCTCCCCGGCCTGGGCTCCGCCCATGCCATCGCTGACGGCGAAGACGAAATCGGCGGTCTGCAGCGACGATTCGCCCTCGCGGCCCAGCCGCTCGAGGTCCTCGCGGTTGAACCTCAGGCCGACGAAGGCGTCCTCGTTGTTGGCGCGGATTTTCCCACGGTCGGAGCATCCCGACCAGCGGACCCGGCGGATGGCCGGTTCTGGGGAGTCGTCAGGCATCAGGGGTTCCATGCATGGGTTCCGGGCGGGCAACCGGGGCCTGCTCCGGCTCGAGGAGGGTCGAAAACTCGAAGTCGATGACGCAGAAGCGGCCATCCTTCTGCCGGTAGGTGACGTTTCGGGCGTCGGCGTCGTCGTGGTGGACCCCGAAGGCCTCCAACTCGGCGAACAACCCCTGCAGCCGTTCGGCGTCGAGGTGCTGAACCCTTTGACCACAGTTGGTCGTGACGATCTGCGGCAGCGCCGGATTGGCCTCGAGCAGGCGGGGGACGAAAGGACACCCGCGCCGCTCGAGGTGCTGGAGCACGCGCACCTCGGTCTCGAAACGGCGCAGGGCATCGGCTCCATGGTAGGCCTTGATGACCCGTCCATCGAAACTCAGGTAGACGGACGAGCGCAGCGTGTCCTTGACCTTGAGCATGATTGCCGGCTGGAGGCTAACCCCGGCACGCAGCCCCGCCAAGCAGACGCGATGACCGTCGCGCAAACCCGGATTGCCCCGTGGGGCCCCGGGTTCAAGGGATCTCCGGCCATTCAACGGCCGATGCGAGGAGTGGTGGTTTTTGACCACCATGATCACCAGGCTGCAGTCCTAAGGACCCTTCGGTGTCAAAAAAAGCATGCGATTTTGGGACATCCACCTAGGATGTCGCCCGATCTCGGCCCAATCCCCCAAGGGATCCACGGCGGTCACACGATGGCACCCACCCTGCTGTTTTGACCCGCTGCACCGGGACGTTTCGTTGCAGTCATCACCATTCACACCATGGCAAAATACAAACTGGAATACATCTGGCTGGACGGTTACCAGCCAGTCCCCAACCTCCGCGGCAAGACCCAGATCAAGGACTTCGAGAGCTTTCCCAAGCTCGAGAAGTTGCCGCTCTGGAACTTCGACGGCAGTTCGACCCGTCAGGCCGAGGGCCGAAGCTCCGATTGCGTGCTCAAACCCGTGGCCGTGTTCCCGGACACCACCCGGAAGAACGGCGCGCTGGTGATGTGCGAGGTGATGATGCCGGACGGCGTGACTCCCCACCCGTCGAACACCCGCGCCACGATCCTCGACGACCCCGGCGCCTGGTTCGGCTTCGAGCAGGAGTATTTCCTCTACAAGGACGGCCGTCCCCTCGGCTTCCCTCCGGGCCTGGACAACTTCCCCTACCCGCAGGGCGAGTACTACACCGGCGTCGGATACCGCGCGGTCGGCGACATCGCCCGCGAGATCGTCGAGGAGCACCTCGATCTGTGCCTGGATGCCGGCATCAACCACGAGGGCATCAACGCCGAGGTGGCCAAGGGCCAGTGGGAGTTCCAGATCTTCGGCAAGGGCTCGAAGACCGCGGCCGACCAGGTCTGGATCGCCCGCTACCTGCTCATGCGCCTGTGCGAAAAGTACGGCGTCGACGTGAACTTCCACTGCAAGCCTCTCGGCAAGGACGTGGACTGGAACGGTTCGGGCATGCACTCCAACTTCTCGACCACCTACATGCGCGAGAAGGGCGGCAAGGAGTACTTCGAGGCCCTTATGGCGGCCTTCGACACGTACAAGAACGAGCACATCGCGGTGTACGGCCCGGACAACCACCTGCGACTGACCGGCCTGCACGAGACCCAGTCGATCGACAAGTTCAGCTACGGCGTCGCCAACCGCGGCGCCTCGATCCGCGTGCCCCACAGCTTCGTCAACAACGGCTACAAGGGCTATGTCGAGGATCGCCGCCCGAACTCTCAGGGCGACCCGTACGCCATCGCCAGCCGCATCCTCCAGACCATCGCGACGGTTCCGACGCCGTGAACCGGCGGTCCCGGTGCCGGCACCCGCCGACGCCGGGCCTTCCACGACAGACCTTCCAAACCCGGGCTCACGCCCGGTTTTTTTTGGTCCCCACCTCCACCGGTGCCGCCCACCACCACCTGCAGCCCGACCGACCGGAACCTCGACCCGGAACCTTGCCGGACGGATGGAGGGTCCGGTCCGCATCCGCCTTCGAAGGTTGCTCGGAGATCCACGGTTTTCAGACTTGACTATAAAACCATTTTGATCTTGGCACCCACCCCGGAACGCCCTTCCACCCCCTCGGCAATCGTCCGGCGGAAATCGGACAAATGCGTTGACACACCCGGTCGACTGCCTAGAGTCTCCCGCACCGTAAGCCCTAATTCACACAAACCTATGAATCGTCTCCGCAAACAACGTCTTGGCGCTTTCACGCTGATCGAGTTGCTCGTCGTCATCGCCATCATCGCGATTCTGGCCGGCATGCTCCTTCCTGCACTGGCCAAGGCGAAGGCCCGTGCCAACCGCATCTCCTGCGTCAACAACCTCAAGAACATCGGTCTGGCCTTCCGCACCTTCGCGGTCGACTTCGGCGGTGCCTACCCCTGGCAGGTCGATCCCGCCCAAGGCGGCGTCGCCCTGCCCAACGCCACGGCGGCGGGAGTCATCGCCGGCACGATCTCCAACAACGTGACCGCTGCCTTCGCTGCCGTGTCCAACGAGCTGAGCACCCCGAAGATCGTGGTCTGCCCCTCGGACGGCAGCCGCTTCACGGCCTCCAACACCTGGGTCGGCGTGATGCGTCTGGCCATCGCCAACAACCAGAAGGTTTCGAGCTACTTCCTCGGCACCACCGCGACCGAGGAGCAGCCCCAGAGCATCCTCGGTGGCGACCGCAACATGACCAACGGCATCCCCGAAGCGCAGCTCGCCACCAAGCACATCACCTTCGCGAACCCCGACGCCAACGGTGGCATCGCTCCGGCGGTCCTGAACAAGATCGGCTACACCAGCACGATCCACCAGAACGCCGGCAACGTGCTGCTGGGTGACGGTTCCGTGCAGCAGGTTTCCTCGGGCCGCCTCCGCGACCAGGTCCGTGACGCCGCCGCCAACTCCGGTGCCCAGAACTTCCTGTTCCCGGCCGCCGGCAACTGAGACCGATCTCCGGAAGTTTTTCTTCCAAGCCCAAGGCACCCCAATACGGGGTGCCTTTTTTCTTTTCCTCCAACCGTCTCGAGCGCGCATCCCGGAGAACCACCGGCAGAGTTGGAGGAATTGCGCCGCCCTCCCGTCGGGCCATGGTTCCGCTTCGGCCTCCCACCGCTTCGGCCTCCCATGACCCGCCACCCACCCGGGTCAGCCCCCCTCGGTCTGCGACAGGTCGTGGAGGATGTCATCCAGGCTCCGGGTGGGCCGGAACCCGGTGAGGGATGCCAGCAACTCAAGGTTCGGGCGCCGGTGGCGCATGTCCTCGAAGCCCGGCCCGTAGGCCGCCTCGTAGGGAATGAACTCGATGGCCGAGCTCGAACCCGTCGACCGGATCACCCGCCGGGCCAACTCGCCGATCTCCACCGACTGATCGTTGCCGACGTTGACGACGCGACCCAGGGCTTCCGGGCAACGCATCAGGCGCCACACCGCCTCCACCGAGTCGGCCACATGGCAGAAGCACCGCGACTGGCGGCCGTCCCCGTGCACCTGGAGAGGGCGTCCAGCCTGCGCCGCCTCCACGAAGCGGGGTATGACCATGCCATAGGCCCCGGTCTGGCGGGGGCCCACCGCGTTGAAGAAGCGGACCACCCGGACCGGGACGCCACGCTCGCGCAGGTAGGCCATGCCGAGGAACTCGTCCATCAGCTTCGAGCAGGCGTAGCTCCACCGCGGCTTGACCGACGGACCGATCAACAGGTCGTCCTCCTCGGAAAAGGCCGGCTTGGAGCTTTTCCCATACACCTCGGAGGTGGAAGCCAGCAGCACGGAAGTCCGCCCCCGGGCGGCGGCCTCGAGCAGCGCCTCGGTCTCGCCAAGGTTGGTCCGCAGCGTCCGCAGCGGCGACTCCATCACCCGCCCGACCCCGACGACCGCCGCCAGGTGCACGACCATGGAGGCCCCCTCGACCAGCGATCCGAGGTCCGGACATTCGGAGACCTTCGCCTCGATGAGGGAGAACCGCGGATTGCCGAGGGCCCGACGCAGGTTCGAGCGCGACCCGGTGGACAGGTCATCCACCGCAACCACCCGCTCGCCGGCCTCCAGCAGACGATCGATCAGGTGCGAGCCGATGAAGCCCGCGCCTCCGGTCACGACAATGGGGTTGCTGTGCACCCGTTGAGCTTGAAGGGAACGCGTCCGGAAATGAAGCCCGCAGCGAGTCGAACGGCGATCCCAAGAATTGCCTTCTGACCGGAGAATCGCGGGACAATCCCGTTGACACCCCGGAACCCGATTCCTAGCGTTTCCCAACTCAATCCTATGTCCGAAAACACGCCTCCGGTCAATCCGCCCGCTGCCGCCGAACCCCCGAAGACGGCCGAGGCGTCCGGCCAGAAGAAGCAGACGGTCCGCATCAGCCTGCCGCCGAAGCCGGCCGGTGGCCCGTCGATCCGGGTCCCGGCCGCGGCGGCTCCGTCCCCCGCCCAGGTCGCTGCTCCGGCGACTCCCGCCGTGCCGGCGCCTGCGGCGGCTCCCATGGCTGCCGCGCCCGCCGCTTCCCCGGCCGCCAAGGCCGCCGCCGCGCCCGCAGGGGCCGCCGCCAAACCGGCTGCCGCCGCCCCGGCAGCCCGCCCGGCCGCCAAGTCGGCCAGCCTCAGCGGCCTGGACCTCGGCTTGGCCTTCGCCACCATGGTGCTCGGCATCGCCGCCGTGGCCGTGCAGTTCTTCGTAGCCAACTGAGATCCCCGGGGCTTCCTTCCTACGCATCATGGCCGCCGCCAACATCGTCACCGCCACCTCGCAGAACTTCCCCACCGAAATCCTCGCTTCCGGACAGCCGGTGCTGGTGGATTTCTGGGCCGAGTGGTGCGGTCCCTGCAAGATGATCGCCCCGGTGCTCGACGAACTCGCCACCGAGTACGCCGGCAAGGCGAAGATCGCCAAGGTCAACATCGACGACCATCAGGACCTCGCCGGGCAGTTCGGCATCCGGGCCATCCCGACGCTGCTGCTCTTCAAGGGCGGGCAGGTCGTGGAGCAGGTCGTCGGCCTGAAGTCCAAGAAGGACCTCAAGGCCAGCCTCGACCGGGCCATCGGGGGTTGACTCCGCCCCATCGGGCGCGGTCCACGGTCCACGGTCCACGGTCCACGGTCCAATCAGGACCTGGTCCTGTCCGGGGCGTTGTCGGGAGACTCCCGTGACACCTCCATGACAATCCCATGACACTCCATGATCTGGGCGCGCGGGTTTATCCCCGGACCCGACCGTTCTGATCCTCCCTTCGGACGGATTCAATCGTCCACTACCCGAGCCCTGCGGGTTGCCGCGATCCGAGGGATCTTCCCCATCCAGATCTCCGGAAACCTGGGCGTCTTGTGGTTTCCCTCCGGCCCCTCAGAGAGCGCCATTGTCGATGAGACGGGTCCTTCCGACGAACACGGCCAGCACGATCCGGCAGCCCCGCCGAACCCACTCGACCGGCCTCAGGGTCTCTGGTTCGATGAACTCGACGTAATCGAGCCGGGCGTCGGGACAGGCGCCCACGAGGGCCTCGACCCCACGCCGGAGCGCCTCGGCCGGCACCCCGGCAGGGGACCCGTCGGACGGCTTCGATCGCCCCATCGGGCGGGCCTTTCGGACCTCCCGGCGCGCCCATTGCTGGGCCCGCCACAGCACGGTGGCCTGGGCGCGTTCGGCGGGTTGCAGGTACCGGTTGCGCGAACTCATCGCCAGGCCGTCCGACTCCCGGGTGGTGGGTGCGACCACGATGCGGATCGGGAACTGCAGGTCCTTCACCATCCGCCGGACCACGGCCGCCTGCTGCCAGTCCTTGGCCCCGAACACCGAAACCTCAGGCAGGACGCAATGAAACAGTTTGGCGACCACGGTGGTCACCCCCCGGAAGTGGGTGGGGCGGGAGCCTCCCTCCAGGCCCCGGGTGAGCCCCTCCTCGACCACGTAGGTCGTGTATTCGCCGGCATCCCGACCCGCGTACATGTCGGCATCGGTGGGTGCGAAGATCACGTCCACGCCGGCCTCGCGGCACAGGCGGCAATCCTGGGCGAAATCCCTCGGGTATTTGGAAAGGTCCTCGGTCGGCGCAAACTGGGTGGGATTGACGTAGATGCTCAGGACCACGATCCCGCGATTGCCAACCTGACGCCGCGCTTCCCGGACGAGGCTCAGGTGGCCTTCATGCAGGTACCCCATCGTGGGCACGAAGCCGACCCGGAGACCCTGCCTCTGCCACCGTTGGGCCTCGCGTTGCATGGTCCGGGGAAAGCGGAGGATGCGCATGAGCCAAGCGTGGTCGCGGGGGCGCGAAGTTCAAGCCCCTGCAAGCCGCATGGAATGGCCGACCCCGGCCGGCCGGAGCCTCAACGCCCCCGGTGGGAGGAGGCCCCGGGCTCCGGCGGCGCTTGTCGGCCCTGCGGAGCCGGCTATCCTCCGACTCCGACATGACTCTGGAGTTCCACAAGATGAGCGGGGCCGGCAACGACTTCATCCTGCTCGACAATCGCAACGCCCGCATCGTGCTGACTCCGGAACAGGTGGCCCGGCTGTGCCACCGACAATTCGGCATCGGGGCCGACGGGCTGATGCTCCTGGTCCCGAGCGTCACCGGGAAGGCCGACTGGGCCTGGCGCTTCTCCAACTCCGACGGGTCGGATGCGGCGATGTGCGGCAACGGTGCGCGGTGCTTCGCGCGGTTCATCCAGCGCGTCACCGGCTGGACGCGGCCGACGGTGAGCTTCGAGACCGCCGCCGGGGTGATCACCGCCGAGTTCCAGGGCGAGCGGGTGACCATCAACCTCACGGCCCCGCATGACCTGCGCCTGTCCGAGACGGTGACGACCCGCACCGGGGCGATCGAGGTGCACTCGATCAACACGGGCGTGCCGCACGCCGTGGTCTTCGTGGACGACGCCGACCAGGCGATGGTCCAGGAGCGCGGCGCCGAGCTGCGCTGGCATGAGCACTTCAAGCCCAAGGGGACCAACGTCAACTTCGTGCAGGTGCTCGGCCCGGGACGCCTCCGGGTGCGCACCTACGAGCGCGGGGTCGAGGGCGAAACCCTCGCCTGCGGCACCGGGGTGACCGCCAGCGCATTGATCGCCTCCCGGTTGCGGGGTTTCGCCTCCCCGCTGCGCCTCCAGGTCCAGAGCGGAGACGAGTTGAGCGTCTCGTTCCAGACCGATGCCCACGGAGGATTCTCCGACGTCCGGCTCGGCGGACCGGCGACCTTCGTCTTCGAGGGCCGGATGCTGATCTGAGCACGGCTGCGCTCCGGCGTCGGGCCGTTCCTACGGCGAAGGCTCCGGGGGAGAACGCTCCGGGGGTGATGACGACTTCGGCGAGGGCGGCGGCGGCCGCAGCAGCAGGTGCGAATGGTCCATGGTGGCCGGGGTGCGGGCGAAGCCGAAGCGCCTCGGTTCGATGATCTGGGCGGCGTCCTCTCCTTCTCGAACCAGATACGCCGCATCCACCCTCGGTACCTTCACCGTCTGCCGCGTGCGGCTGCCCGGCCAGTCGATCTCGATCGCGCTCACCTCGGTGGCCTTGCCCAGACCGATCTCCAGCCGCAAGGGATTGGCCCCGAAGCTCCCGCCGGTGTTGCCCGTCCGGTGGATGACCCGCTCGCCCTCCGGGCCCCGGCACCGCACCCGGATCCGCGTGCCGATGCCCGACCGGTTCGCCTGCCGCCCCTCCAGCCTCAGCTGGATCCAATGGTTCCCGTGGCCCGGGTTCTCCAGCAGCACGTTCGGGTACTGGTCGCCGTGGTAGGCACCCCCGAGGTCTTCGTACACGTCCTGGTCGCCGTCGTTGTCGAAATCCGCGAAGGCCACCGCGTGCCCCTTCTGCAGCGTGCCGAACCCGCCGCGGGTCGTGACATCCTGGAAGCGCCGCCCGCTGTCGTTCCGGAACATCCGGTTGGGGATGAGCGTGTCGAAATTGGGATCGCCGGTGCCGAGGTAGAAATCCAGCCAGCCGTCGTTGTCGAGGTCGCCGAAGTTCGAGCCCATGGCGTGCAGCACCCGGTCCAGCCCGACGACCTTCGACACGTCTTCGAAGGTGCCGTCGCCCCGGTTGCGGTAGAGCCGGGACCGCTCGGCCGGGCTGGCCATGCCCAACAGGTCGGCCACCACCTCGCCCACGGTCCGGATGCGGTAGCCGGCCACGAAGAGGTCCTCGAACCCGTCGTTGTCGTAGTCGAAGGACCAGCAGGGGAAGGTGGATCGCTGGCCGGTCACCCCGCCGCCTCGACCACCTCGGTGAAGCCCCAGCGGGCCTTCTCGGTGGCCGTGGCGGGTTTCGGGCCGTCGTTGTGGAAGAGCAGGCTCCGGCCGTCCTGCACCGACAGGAAGAGGTCCGGCCGGCCGTCGTTGTCGTAGTCGGCATGCACGAGGTTGAGTCCGCCAGTCAGGCCCTCGAGGCCCACCTCGCGGGTGCGCTCCTCGAACCGGCCGTTCCCCAGGTTGTGGAAGAAACGCATCGGGTCCGAGAGCCCGATGGACGACGTGACGACATCGAGCAGGCCGTCGCCGTCGAAATCGTCCACGGCGACCCCACCGGAAAGCTCGGTGCGGGCGAGGCCGACGTTCGGCCCGACGTCGAGGAAGCGCCCGATGTCGTGGTCCGAGCGAAAGACGTGGGTGGGGATGAGAAACTGAGGCGGAACAGCCTCGGGGTACTCGCCAAGGGTCATGTGGGCCACATTGAGCAGCCAGCGGGCGGACAGGTTGTCGGGATGGCGAGCCAGCAGGTTGGCGAGCACCGAGCGGGCCAGCAGGGAATCATCCCGGGTGCGATAGATGCCGCCGTCCCGCAACGGCATCAGGCAGGAGTCGGCGTTGTGGTTGCTGAGGCAGTTGGCCAACTCGCCGCGGCGCAGGTGACACAGGGCCTCGCGGAGCGACAGGTTGATGTCGTTGGCCTCCATCACGGGCATCTCCAGGGCCTGGGCCGTGGATCGCACGCGCCGGATCTGTTCAAGCGCCTCCTCGAGCCGGTTGACCTGCAGCAGTTCCGTCGCTAGATGGTAGCGCATCTCGAGTTCCCGCTCGGGCTTCGGATTGGACCGCAAGGCCCGCTGGAAGGCCTCGATGCGACCGAGGTTCAGGAATCGGTTCTGCATCGGGTCGGCCTGTCGGGCCAGGGTCTCCAGCAGGCGCGCCATCTCGAGGGTGCCGGGACCGCGAGGATCGCGCGGCGGGCCAAGGGCGGCCGGGGTCGGGATTCCCTCCTGCGCCCGGGCCACCCAGAGCACCGAGCACGCCCAGAACATCCAGAGACCCAACCCAGATCCACCCCATCGCCGGATCCGGCCGACGGCCCCCGAGAGCCATTGGTCCTGGCGCGGTAGGTTGGCCGGCGCTTGGGCACCGACGGACAGGTGGGTGGTTGACATGGACAGGATCCCTGCGGTCGTGGCAGGGAGTTCGGAGGGACGAAGCCTTCGGATCCCCGACGTCGCATCCCGTGTTCACAACAGTTTTCAACGACCGGCCCGCCTGTCGAGCAGGAATGCCGGGCGGAACCGGTTGCCGCCCGCAACTTCGACGTGGGCCTTTCGGGAGACTCCGAATAGAACTGGGCCCACATGAGCGCGCTGACCGCTTCGCAATGGATCCGACGTCTCGGGGGAAGGCTCCTCGGAGGCCTCGGGCAAATCCTCGGCCGACCTCCCGCACCGTGCCACGGGCTGGTCCTGCCGACGGCGACCTACGCGCCCTGGAACCACGACCCCGAGTTCCTCGACATCTACCGGGTCGCGCGCGAGAACACCCTGGTCGACGAGCTTCGCTGCTTCGAGCTTTGGCAACTGCTGGCCCAGACGGCGCACCTCGAGGGCGCCATCGTGGAGGTCGGCGTGTGGCGTGGCGGCACCGGGGCGATCCTGGCTCGACGGGCCGCCAGCTTGCCGGGATCGCCGACAGTCTACCTCTGCGACACCTTCCGGGGCGTCGTGAAGGCCACCCGCGAGGACGCCTCCTACCGGGGAGGCGAGCACTCGGACACCTCGCTGGGCCACGTGACGGACCTTCTGCACCGACGTCTGGGTCTCGGGACGGTGCGCCTGCTGGAGGGCATCTTCCCGGACCAGACGGCCGGTCAGGTCACCGAACCCAAGGTCCGCTTCTGCCACATCGACGTCGATGTCTACCAGAGCGCCGCCGACATCCTGGCGTGGGTCTGGCCGCGCATGCCGGTCGGAGGCCTCGTGGTGTATGACGATTACGGTTTTCCCCGATGCGACGGCATCACCCGCCACGTGGACGAACAGCGCGTCCTGCCCGACCGCGTGGTGATCCACAACCTCAACGGGCACGCCGTGGTGGTGAAGACCGCCGGATGAGCCCCAGGGCTCCGGGCGGCGCGCATTTCGTCTTTTCCCACCGCCGCCATGTGCACCAGTCTTTCCTTATGTCGATGACTCAAGACCGTGACACCCACGACACCTGCCGCCCGGGATTCCGGGCGACCCCTGCCCTGTCCGCGCTGCTGATCGCCCTTGGCGTCGCGGGCACGGCCTCAGGACAGTCGCTGCCCCTGGTCAACCCCTCCTTCGAGACTCCCCGGATCCCCACCGGGTTCCCGGCCTCGACGATGGTCGACGGTTGGCAGAAGGCGCCCCCGCCGCCCGCCGGCTTCGGCATCAGCGCCGAGCAATGGGACCAGATGGCCGGCACCTTCCCCAATCCCCCGGCCGGCCAACCGCGACACCTGACCAATGCCGACGGCACCCAGGTGGCCTTCCTGTTCGCCGTGCCGGGCGTGTCGCTCAGCCAGCAGACCCCCTATCCGTTCATCGCCGGCAACTCCTACAACCTGCAGGTGGGCTTGCGGGGCGGCGGGGCGCTGACCCCGGGCACCCAGTTCCAGCTGAGCCTGTACTATGACAACGGTCCACTAAACCGCGTCCGGGTGGCCAGCACCTCTGTCTCGGCCACCGACGCGCTGACCAGTTCGTCGACGCTGGAGACCTTCTCGGTGAGCCTCGACCCGGCGACGTCGGCCCAGCCGTGGATCGGGCGCAACCTCGGCGTGGAAGTAATGGCCTTGAGCCCCAATGGCGCACAGGGAATCGCCTACTGGGAACTGGACAAGGTGCAGCTGACCAGCGTGCCGGAGCCGGGCACGGGCGCACTGCTGGCGGCGGGCGCCGCGGTCGCCGGCCTCGCATGGGTCCGCCGTCGCCGCCTGTCCTGAAGGCGGGGTGATGCCCGACGAGGTCCCGATGATTCTGACCGACCTCCCCTCCCCATCCACCGGGCCCGGTGCCCTCGAGGGGAGGCCATGCCCCGGAGCGCTCCCGGAGCGGTGTCCGGGTCGCCCGGGGCGCCTGGGGGGTATCCAGTCGCTGGGAGCGGTCGCCGCCCTCGGGCTGCGACTCACGGGCGGCCCGGTGGAACTGTCCATCCCCAACGGGTCCTTCGAGACGCCGGCGACCGATTTCGTGTCCACGCGCATCGACCGCTGGCAGGAGGACCCGGCCCCGGAAGGCTATTCCGAGGCCGGAGGCTTCGCCTGGGACCAGCTCACCGGCATCTTCCGCAACACCGCGCCGGGAGCGACCGACCACCTCGCCAACCTCGACGGTCGCCAGGCGCTCTACCTCTTCGCCATCCCGGGCGTCGGCATGTTCCAGGACGCCTCGAGCCGCGACTGGAATGACCCCGAACCCGCGGGCGACTTCAGGGTCCACTACGAACCCGGTGCGACCTACACCCTCGGGGCGCTGGTGCAGGGGGGCGGTGGCGGCATGCGGGAGGGGGTTCCGCTGGAACTCAGCCTGTATTACCGGGACGCCTCCGGAACCCGGATGCCCGTGGCCCGCACCGAGGTGGTGCATTCCAAGACCCTCTTCGCCGACCGGCAGAATCTCGTGCGGGTGGCGGTCACCACGGCGCGGGTGCAGGCGGCCGATCCCTGGGCCGGGCAACCGGTGGGCATCGGCCTGAGGTCCACGGTCGGAGCCGATCTGGCGGGCGGCTACTGGGATGTCGATGCGCTCACCCTGCACCGCCAGTCTCCGGAGGGGCCCCGCCTCGACTGGGCCTGGGTCACGGGCTCCGGCCCAAGACGCCTCCGGGTCGAGTGGGCCTCGCAGGCCGACGAGTCCTACCGCGTGGAGGCCTCGACCGACGGGAAGGCCTGGTCCCCCATGGCCGGGGGGCCGATCCGGGGTACCGGCGCACGGGTCGGCTGGACCGTAGACCCGGAACGGGACGGGTCGCTCTGGCTGCGCGTGGTGGCACAACGCGGCTCATGAAGGCGGGGCGATCAGCCCGGGGCTTCAGCCTCGTGGAACTGCTGGTCGTCGTGGCGATCGTGGGCCTGCTGGCCGCGTTGCTCGCCCCGGCCCTTAGCCGGGCCAAGGACTCCGGGCGGCAGGCCTCCTGCCTGTCGAACCTGCACCAGGTCGGCATCGCCCTGGAGTTGTACGCACAGGACCACCTGGGCTCCCTGCCCTACGGACCGACCGCGCCGCCCTTCACGCACCCGGCCGAGCTGTACCCCTCGACCGGATCCCCGACGAGCCTGCTGTCGCTGCGCGACGGGCGTCCCGTGGCGCTGGGCCTGCTGCTCGATGGCCCGCTGGCCAAGACACCCCGGGTGCTCTTCTGCCCGGGATCCGACCAGGCCGTCGACGCCATCGCCGAGCTGGCCAAGGTTGGCACCACCCAGGCCCAGGGCAGCTACCACTACCGACATGGCGGGGTGACCGAATTGTTCCAGACTCCCGAGGTGACGCCCCGCAGCGTGCGGTTGGCCGATCCGGGCGATAACCGCGAGGGGCGGCCGATCCGGGCGCTGGTCACCGACACGCAATTCCTCTGCTCGCCGGAGGTCGCCGCCTTCAACGTCAAGCCTCGGACCCACCACCGCCGCCAGCAGGGCTCGGTGCTGTGGATCGACGGCTCGGCGACCCGCCGATCCAACCGCGACGAGGCGCTGACCATCGACCTGCGCTCCAACGACGACCTGTACCGGGCCTTCGACCGGATCCTCGGCGTGTTCGAGCGCCTGGACCGCGAGGCCCCATGACCTGTCCCGGCTGGCCGGCGCGTCCGCCCGAAGGTTCCGCCGGCGCCCCCCCCATCGCGGAGTTGCAGTCGCCCGGATTTGGCACCATGAAGAGCGCATGTCGTTGCGCGCCGCCGCCCTGGGTTCCACGGCCCTGCTGGCCACCCTGCCCCTGATGAGTGCCCCCCTGACCTACCCCGCCACCGCCAAGACCAACGTCGTCGACACCTACCACGGCGTCCGGGTCGAGGACCCGTACCGCTGGCTCGAGGACGACAACGCCCCGGCGACTCAAGACTGGGTGAAGCGCCAGAACGAGGTGACCTTCGGCTACCTGCAGCAAATTCCCCAGCGCGAGGGCATCCGCAGACGGATGTCGCAGATCTTCAACTTCGAGCGCTTCGGGGTGCCGACCAGGCAGGGCGACCGCTACTTCTTCACCCGCAACGACGGCCTGCAGAACCAGAGTGTGTGGTACACGGCCACCCGTCTCGACGCCGAACCCACGGTGCTGCTTGACCCGAACCAGCTCAGCGCCGACGGCACCGTGGCCGTGGGTCGGCTCGAGCCGTCCGAGGACGGCAGGAAGGTCGCCTACCAGCTCTCCAAGAGCGGCAGCGACTGGCAGGAGATCCGCATCCGCGACGTGGCCACGGGCCAGGAGCTGGCCGACCGGATCGAGTGGGTGAAGTTCTCCGGCCTGTCGTGGGCCAAGGACGGTTCGGGCTTCTACTACTCCCGCTACGACGCGCCGAAGCCCGGCGCGGCGCTGACCGCGGTGAACGAGTTTCAGAAGGTGTACTTCCATGCGCTCGGTACGCCCCAGTCGGCCGACCGCCTGGTCTATGAACGCAAGGACCAGCCCAAGTGGGGCCTCGGGGCCGGCCTGTCCGACGACGGTCACTACCTGCTCTTCTCGGTCACCCAGGGCACCGACACACGCAACCGGTTCTTCTATCAGGACCTGCAGAAGCCCGGCTCCGCCGTCGTCGAACTGCTCAACGACTTCGACGCCAGCTACAACTTCGTGGGCAACGACGGTCCGATGTTCTGGTTCCTCACCGACCTGAAGGCCCCGCGCGGCCGCCTCATCGCCATCGACACCCGCACCCCCGAACGCCCGGCCTGGAAGGAGCTGATCCCGCAATCCGAGGCCACGCTGACGCAGGTGAGCGTGGTGGGCGAGCGGTTCGTCTGCGACACGCTGCGCGACGCCCGTTCCGAGATCCGCCTCCACCGTCTCGATGGCACCTTCGAGAAGCAGCTCGACCTGCCCGGCATCGGCAGCGCCTCGGGCTTCGGCGGCAAGCGCGGGGAGACCGAGACCTTCTTCGGCTTCACCAGCTTCACCGTCCCGGGCCGCATCTACCGCCACGACTTCAAGACCGGCCAAAGCACCCTCTGGAAGCAGCCCAAGGTCGCCTTCCAGCCCGACGACTACGAGACGCGCCAGGTCTGGGTGACGAGCAAGGACGGCGTGAAGCTGCCCATGTTCATCACCCACAGGAAGGGCCTCAAACCCGATGGCAAGAACCCCACGCTCCTGTACGGCTACGGCGGGTTCAACATTTCGCTCACCCCGACCTTCAGCGTGGGCAACCTGGTCTGGCTCGAGATGGGCGGCGTGTACGCGGTGCCCAACCTGCGCGGCGGCGGCGAGTACGGCGAGGAGTGGCATCAGGCCGGCACCAAGCTGCGCAAGCAGAACGTCTTCAACGACTTCATCGCCTCGGCCGAATGGCTCGTCCAGCAGGGGTGGACCTCGCCGAAGAAACTGGCCATCCAGGGCGGATCCAACGGCGGGCTGCTCGTCGGGGCCTGCATGACCCAGCGCCCGGACCTGTACGGCGCCTGCCTGCCGGCGGTCGGGGTCCTGGACATGCTTCGCTTCCACCAGTTCACCATCGGGTGGGCCTGGACCAGCGACTACGGCTCGAGCGAGAACGAGGGCGAGTTCAAGGCGCTGTACGCCTATTCGCCCTACCACAACCTCAAGCCCAAGGTGGCCTATCCGCCCACGCTGGTGACCACCGGCGACCATGACGACCGCGTCGTGCCGGCCCACAGCTTCAAGTTCGCCGCGCGGCTCCAGGAGGTCCACACCGGGCCCAACCCGGTGCTCATCCGCATCGACGTCAAGGCGGGGCATGGCGCCGGCAAGCCGGTGTCCAAGCAGATCGAGGAACGCGCCGATCAACTGGCCTTCCTGGCCCGACAGTTCGATGTTCCCGCCCCGAAGGCACCCTGAGCAAAACCACCTCCGAACTGGACCGGACTTCTCCGACTGACGGCATTCCCTCTCTCATGACTCCCCATCGCATCGGCATCATCGGCGGCAGCGGACTTTACGCCATCGAAGGCTTCACGCGGCAGAAATGGGTGACGGTGAAGACTCCCTTCGGGAATCCCTCCGACGCCTTCCTCACGGGCGAACTGGTCGGCCGCGAGGTGGTCTTCCTGCCCCGTCACGGGCGCGGACATCGGATCCTGCCCGGCGAGCTGAACCATCGCGCCAACGTCTGGGCGATGAAGAAGCTCGGGGTTCAATGGATCATCAGTGTCAGCGCTGTCGGCTCGCTCCAAGCCAAACTGAAGCCCTGCGACATCGTGCTGGCCGACCAGTTCCTCGACCGAACCAAGCGCCCCGTCGAACACTCCTTCTTCGGGCGCGGCATCGTGGCCCACATCGCCTTCGCCGACCCGGTCTGCGAGGAACTGCGCAAGCTGCTCCTCAAGGCCGCCAAGGCCGAGAAAGCCCGGGTGCACGACGGAGGCACCTATGTGAACATGGAGGGGCCCGCCTTCAGCACGCGGGCCGAATCGCTGGCCAACCACCGCGACGGATACGACGTCATCGGCATGACCAACCTGGGCGAGGCCAAGTGCGCCCGCGAGGCCGAAATCGCCTACGCGACCCTGGCCATGGTCACCGACTACGACTGCTGGAAGGTCGACGAGGCCCACGTGACCGTCGAGATGGTCCTCGCCAACCTCCACCGCAACGCCGGCCAGGCCAAGGCCATCCTCGCCCAGGTCATCCCCACCCTGCCCCGGGAACCGAACTGGCCCTGCCATGATGCGCTGCGCAACGCCATCATGACCGAGAAGTCGCTGTGGCCGGCGGCGACCCGCAAGGCCCTCGGGCCGATCCTCCAGAAGTACCTCTGAGCGCCAACACCCCTGAGCCCGATCCGGCCTCCGCGAATCCCTTGGCTTCGGTGATCCATGACTGGTTCGCCCGGCGGCACGGGGAGCCCACCCCGATCCAGGCGGCCGCGTGGCCCGTGATCACCGAGGGCCGGCACGTGCTCATCGTGTCGCCCACGGGCACCGGCAAGACCCTCGCGGCCTTCCTGGGCGTCTTGGACGCGTTGGCAAGGGAGCACATCCAAGGCCAGCTCACCGAGTCGCTGCGATGCCTCTACCTCTCGCCGCTGCGCGCCCTGGGGTATGACCTGGCCAAGAACCTCCAGGCCCCCTTGCAGGAGATCTACGGCGAGGCCAGCCCGATCCGGATCGGCCTCCGATCCGGGGACACGCCGCCCACCGAGCGCCAGCGCCAGTTCGATCACCCGCCCCACCTGCTGCTGACCACCCCGGAGAGCCTGAGCCTCATGCTCAGCCAGGAGAAATGGCTACCGAAGCTGGCGACGGTGCGCTGGGTGATCGTCGATGAACTGCACGCGCTGGCCGAGAACAAGCGGGGCACCCACCTCGCGCTGACCCTCGAACACCTCGAGCAGGTGGTGGAGGCTGGCCCAGGCCCCCGGAGTGCCGCCTTGACGGCCGCCCGGCTGCAACGGATCGGTCTCTCCGCCACGGTGCATCCGCGCGAAGAGGCCGCCGCCTTCCTCGGGGGCGTGGGTCGCGAGGTGGCGGTCATCGAGGCCCCGTCGGCCAAGCGGATGGACCTGCGGGTGTACTGCCCTCTCCAGCGTGATCCCTATCCGAAGGCCGGATTCAGCGGGCAACGGTTGATCCGCGAGCTGGCCAAGCTCGTCTCCGCCAACCGCACCACCCTGGTGTTCACCAACACCCGCAGCGGCGCCGAATCGGCGACCTACTGGCTCAAGGAGCAACTGCCCGCGCTGGCCGACCGCATCGAATGCCACCACGCCTCGCTCGACCGCGAGCTGCGCCTCGACGTGGAGGATCGGCTCAAGCGCGGCGAGCTGCGGGCTGTCGTGTGCTCGACCTCGCTGGAGCTGGGCATCGACATCGGGAGCATCGACCTGGTGGTGCTCCTGGCCACGCCGAAGGGGGTGGCCCGCGCCCTGCAACGGGTGGGCCGCGCCGGCCACAACCTTCGGGAGGTCAGCCGCGGGCTGCTCATGGCCACCAACGTGGGCGACCTGGTCGAGTGCTGCGCCACCACCCTGCTGGCCCGGGCCGGCCACCTCGACCGCATCCGCATCCCGGAGGCGCCGCTCGACGTACTCGCCCAGCACCTCATGAGCCTGGCCTGCACCGGCATCCCGTCCCGGGACGAGGCCTACCGGCAGATCCGGCGGGCGCATCCCTACCGCGACCTGCCGCGCACCGATTTCGACGCCGTGCTCGACTTCCTGGCCGGCGGTGGCGAGTCGCTGCGCCGGCAATACACCGACCTCTTCGGCAAAATCCACCTCGAGGGCCAGACCTTCGAGGTGCGCTCCGGGCCCGTGCGGCGCGACTTTCTCCAGAACATCGGGACGATTTCCGGCGAAGGCATGGTCCAGGTGATCTTGCGGAACACGCGGATCGGATCCATCGAAGAGGGATTCTTCCGTCGCCTGAGGGTCGGCGACGTGTTCGCGCTGGCCGGCCGGGCCCTCCGCGTCGAGAGAACCGGGGCCATGGAATGCTTCGTGGCCCGGGCCGACGGCGCCACGCCGACCGTGCCGCGCTGGGGCGCCAACAAGTTTCCGCTGGCCAACCGGGTGGCGCGGGAGATCCGGGGTTTCCGGGCGGAACTGCGGGCGCGCTTCGAGGCGGGCGAGGCGGCCGGTTCCCTTCAAGACTGGATCGCCCGCCGGCTCGACTGCGGCGCCACCAACGCGGCGGTGATCCATCGCGTGCATGCGGCGCAGCACGGGGTGAGCGAGATCCCGACCGGGGAGTTCCTGCTGGTGGAGAGTTTTCTGGAAGTCGCCGAACCCGAGGAACTCGATCGGCCAAGACCCCGACCATCGGGACGTCGCGAGGCCCCGTCGCCAGCGACCGAGCCGGGTCAACTGGCCATGGCCGGCGTCTGGCTCGACCCGAAGGCCCGCACGCCCGCTTCACGGAACAGCCCGTCATCGGCACCCAAGCGGGCCCCTGCCCCGGCGACGCTCCGAAGCGGCACGGTCGAAGCCCCAACGGTGCGTCGTCACCAGTTTTTCCACGCTCTCATCGGGCGTGCCGCCAACGACGCCCTGGGCCGGGTGATCGGCCTCCGACTGGCCCGGCGCCAAGGCGGCAATGCCGTGGCCACGGCCGACGACTACGGATTCGTGCTCACCGTGGGGGCCGAGCCTGGCCTGCGCGCCGAGGATCTTCCGGAGCTCTTGTCGCCCGACGGGTTCCAGCAGGACTTGCTGGCCTCGCTGCAACGGTCCGATTTGCTGAAGTACCACTTCCGAAATGCCGCGCAGACCGGCCTGATGGTCTACCGGAACCACTTCGGCTCCGAGAAGTCGGTGCGCAAGCTGCAATGGAGCACCGAGGTCATCTTCAACGTGCTGGAGCAGCACGAACCTGGTCACGTGTTGCTGCGCGAGGCGCGTCGCGACGCCTTGCACACCTTCCTCGACGGCGAGCGGGCCCAGGCCTTCCTGCACGATCTGCACGAGCACCGGCGTCCCGTGAGACTGCGCGAGGTGCCGCTGGTGTCCCCGCTGGCCTTCGGCATGTACGCCACGAAGATCCGCGAGGCCCTGATGGTCGAGGACCCGCAGGAGACCCTCGAGCGGCTGTATCACCACTGGTGGGCCAAACTTGAAGGTGCCCAGACCGGCCCATAACTTGGAGTCCATCGGTGTTGCGCGAGGTCGCCTGCCAGGCGATCCGAGGCACCGGTCGAACTTGTTTTGGAGCCACGGAAGAGACTGAAACCATGCCGATCTACGAATTCGCCTGCCCCCGCTGCCGCAAGGTGTACAGCTTCCTCAGCAAGCGGGTCGCGCCGGCCCACACACCGGTGTGCCCCAAGTGCGGATGCGACCGCCTGAGCAAGGAGATCAGCCGCTTCGCCTTCCTGCATGGGGCCCCGGAGCCGACCGCCGCCGCCGAGCCGGGTGAGGGCGGTGACGGGCCGGGCCTCGAGGGCGACGCAGGGCCGGAGGGTGCCGGCATGCCCGACCTCGACGATCCCCGGGTGGCCCGAGTCATGTCGGAGATGGAGCGCGACATGGACCATCTCGACGAGAACAACCCCCGGCACATGGCCCACCTGCTCCGCAAGATGAAGGACATCCTGCCCTCGGGCTCGGTGCCCAAGGATTTCGAAGTGGCCCTCAAGCGCCTCGAAGCCGGCGAAGACCCTGAGAAGATCGAAGCCGACATGGGCGACGTGCTCGGCGACCTCATGGACGGCGACGCCGGCGGCCCCGGCGGTGGCGCTGGCGGCGGGGCCTACTCCAAGGACCCGGGGCTCTACGATTACTAGGCCCTCGCCCGTCCATCCGCTCGTCGAAGGACGGCAGGAATCGCGGGCTGCGGTGGGAGGATAACCCTCAACGAAACAAATCGCTGTGGCTCCCGTCCGTTCGAAGCGGACGTGGGAATCGTTCTCGGTCAGGGTATAGATCAGCACCCAATGGGGCTCAATGTGGCAGTCGCGGCTGCCCGCGAAATCCCCACGGAGCGGGTGATCCTTGAGGGACTCGGGCAACCGGCCGGCATCGATCAGTAGATCCAGGACGGTCTTCAGTTTTCCGAGGTCTTTGCCCCGTTTTTCAGCCCGCTTGACGTCCTTCTTGAACGGACTGGTTCGACTGAAGGTCCTCACGGTGAAACCTCGAGAGCGCCGTTCAGATCCCCAGATCGGCGTAGAGCTCCTTCCGGGTGCCGAACCGCTTCACACCCCGGCCGGACTTGCTGGCCTTGAGGGTGCGGGCGGTCGCTGCATTCGGGATGCGAACCTCAAAGGGCAGACCACGCCGCAACTGGATCTGGCGATAGAGGAGATGGACCGCTTCCGAAGCCGTCAGGCCCAGTTGAGCGAGGATGGATTCCACCTCGCTCTTGAGGTCGGGTTCGATCCGGGTGCGGATGGTCGCCGTCTTGGTCATGGAACCAATGTGGCTCCATTGTAGCTACAATGGCAAGCGCGCATCCGGTCGTCACCAACGCCCTGTCGGACGACGGCGGGATCCCAAGGTGCCGCCTCCAAGCCGCCCCTCACCCGTCCATCCGCTCGTCGAAGGACGGCAGGAATCGCGGGGTGCGGCGGGCTTGGGCGGCGGTCTCGAAGGCATGAGCGAGACCGATGAGCCGCCCCTCGGTCCAGGCACGGCCGAAGAACGAGAGGCCGACCGGAAGTCCGAAGATCAGGCCGGCGGGCACGGTGATCGAGGGATACCCGGCGACCGCGGCGTGGGTGGAACTGCCACCGAGCCCACGGTCGCCCTCAAGCAGTTCGATGGCCGGGGCCGGACCTGCGGTGGGAGCCACCAGGGCGTCGAGGCGATCCCGATCCATCACCCGGTCGATGCCCTCCTGGCGCGACCACCGGCGACACCGGGCGAGCGCCTCGAGGTACCTGGGATCGGTCAGCGGTCCGCGACGCTGGGCCTCCAGGAGCGTCTCCTGCCCGAAGAACTTCAGCTCGCGCTCGGCATTCCGCTCGTTGAAGGCGATCACCTCGGCCAGGGACTTCACCGGAGCCGACTCCCCCAGCGAGGCCAGGTAGGCGTTCAGGCCCGCCTTGAACTCATGGAGCATCACCTCGTGCTCGGCGTCTCCGAGGGTCGAATGCCCCGGCAGGCCGGTGACATCGATCAGTTCGGCTCCCTGGGCGCGGAGGATTGCCAAGGACGTCTCCACCAGCGCGTCGATGCGTCGATGCCATCCGAAGTAGTTCCGGGCGACCCCGAGGCGCGCTCCCTTCAGGGCGTTGGGATCCAGGAACCGGGTGAAGTCGTGCCGGGCCGACGCTGGCTCCGAGCCGGCGGAGGCGGGGTCGGACGGGTCGATGCCGGTCATCGCGCCCAGCAACACCGCCGCATCGGCCACGGTCCGCGCCATGGGTCCGGCGGTGTCCTGGCTGGACGAGATGGGGATGATGCCCGAGCGGCTGACGAGGCCGACGGTGGGTTTGAGCCCGACGATACCGCAGGCCGAGGCGGGCGACACGATCGAGCCATCGGTCTCGGTGCCGACCGCCACGGTGCACAAGTCGGCGGCCACCGCCGCACCGGAACCCGAACTCGACCCGGAGGAGCTGCGGTCGAGTTGGTGGGGATTGCGGGTCAGTCCACCGCGTGCGCTCCAGCCGGAGATGGAACGGTGCCCCCGAAAGTTGGCCCATTCGCTGAGATTGGTCTTGCCCAGCACCACGGCACCCGCGGCCCGGAGCCGCGCAACGACGAACGCATCGCGCGGGGCGACGGAGCCGGACAAGGCCAGCGACCCGGCGGTGGTCTGCATCCGGTCGGCGGTGGCGAGGTTGTCCTTCAGGAGCACGGTCACGCCATGGAGCGGACCGCGCGGGCCGCGGGTGCGCCGCTCCTCGTCCAGGGCACGGGCCATGGCCAAGGCGTCGGGATTCAGCTCGATGACGGCATTCAGGCGCGGACCGCTTCGGTCGACCTGCTCGATGCGGCGGAGGTGATACCGGGCCAGGCGCTCCGAGGTCAGTTCCCCGGCCGCCATCCGTCGCTGGATTTCCGCCACCGACAGTTCGGACAGCCCGGATCGCACCGTCCCTCCGACGCCCGACCGGTCAGACCGGTCCGACCGGCATCCGACCCCGGTGCCCAAGGCCACCAACGCGAGCGAGGCACCGCCCAAGCCCTCCAGGAAGTGTCGCCGATGGATCATCGCGTTGCCCGGTTTGCTGAGCCGTGCCTCCTCAGGCCAGGACACCCCGGACCACCTCGCCGCCGATGTCGGTGAGGCGGTAGTCGCGGCCCTGGAAGCGGTGGGTGAAGCGGGTGTGCTCGATGCCGAGGAGGTGCAGGACCGTGGCCTGGAAGTCGTTGGCGTGGACGGGGTTCTCGGCGGTGTTGTAGCCGAAGTCGTCGGTCGACCCGTAGGTCGTGCCGCCCCGGATGCCGCCGCCGGCCATCCACAGCGAGAACGCCTTCATGTGGTGGTCGCGGCCATAGTTGCCATTGGAACTGTCGCCCTGATTCATGGGCGTGCGGCCGAACTCGCCCCCCCAGACCACCAGCGTGTCGTCGAGCAGGCCCCGCTGGCGGAGATCGCGAATCAGCGCCGCGGAGGCCTGGTCCACCGCCTTGGCGGTCTTGGCGATGTCGGCGGGCAGGTTGTTGTGGTGGTCCCAGCCCCGGTGGTAGAGCTGGATGAACCGCACGCCCCGCTCGGCCAGGCGCCGTGCGAGCAGGCAGTTGTTGGCATACGACGACTTGCCGGGCTCGGCCCCGTACATCTCGAGCGTGGCCCGGCTCTCCTTCGAGATGTCCATGAGTTCGGGTACGCTGGTCTGCATGCGGTAGGCCATCTCGAACGAGGCGATGCGTGTGGCAATCTCGGGGTCGCCCACCTCGCGGAGGTGCTGCTCGTTGATCTCGCGGGTGCCATCGATGAGCCGGCGCCGGACCTGGGCCGAGATGCCCGGGGGATTGTTGACGAAGAGGATGGGCTCGGCCCCGGAACGGAACTCCACGCCCTGGTGGTTGGTTGGCAGGAAGCCGCTGCCCCAATAGCGCGTAAGCAGCGGCTGGTCCTGGCCTTGGCCCGAGGCCAGCACCACGAAGGCGGGCAACTGCTCGTTCTCGCTGCCCAGTCCGTAGCTGATCCAGGCGCCCATGGCCGGCCGGCCGGCCTGCTGGTGGCCCGTCTGCATCAGCGTCACGCCCGGGTCGTGGTTGATGGCCTCCGTGTGCATGGATCGCACCAGCGCGATCTCGTCGGCGATGGAACCGATGTGCGGGAGCAGCTCGGAGATCTCCATGCCGCAGCGGCCATGGCGATCGAACCGGAAGCGGCTGCCCACGCAGTTGAGCGGCTGGCCCATGAGCTGGGCGATGCGCTGGCCTTTGGTGAGGCTTTCCGGCATAGGCTTGCCGTTCATCTGCACCAACCGGGGCTTGGGATCGAAGAGGTCGAGGTGCGACGGGGCGCCCGACTGGAAGAGGTAGATCACGCGCTTGGCCCGGGGCGGCCGATGGAGCACCCGGGTGTCGCGGGGTTCCGCGGACCCGGGAGGAACGGCGGACCCCTCGGCCAGGCCGCCCGGCACGGACCCGAGCAGCGAGGCCAGGGCCGCGGTGCCGATGCCCCGGGCGCCCCGGGCGAAGAAGTGGCGGCGGGTGAGGTGGAGGGCGATGGGGTCGACCGGGTTCATGGTCATTCGCGGGTGACCGCTTCGTCGAGGTTGAAGAGGGCGCTGGCCACGCCGGTCCACGCGGCAAGGTCGGCGACCGGAACCGTGGCGTTGCGTGGACCCTGGCCGATGCGGGTGATGGCCTCGGCGGCGGGAAGGTCGCGGGAGTAGGTTTCGAGCAGGTCGTCGAGGAGGGCCTTCAGGGCGGCGCGCTCGGAATCGGAGGCGGGTCGGGCGAGCAGCGACTTCATGGCGAAGTCGATGCGCCCGGCCGGGGTCCGGCCCGGCGACTCCCGCAGGATGCGGGCGGCGAAGAAGCGTGCGGCCTCGAGATAGGTCACATCGTTGAGGGTGACGAAGGCCTGCAGCGGCGTGCAGGTTGAGGGCCGCTGGACGGTGCATAGGGCGCGGTCGGGAGCGTCGAAGGTCTGCAGCGTCGGGTTGGGCACGGTGCGCTTCCAGAGCGTGTAGAGGCTGCGGCGGTAGAGGTCCTCGCCCTGCCCCACCTGGTAGCTGTTGCCGGCGAACATCTTCTCTTCCCAAAGGCCAGGAGGCTGGTAGGGCCGCACGCTGACGCCACCGATGCGCTTGGAGATCAGGCCGCTGACGGCCAACGCGTTGTCGCGCAGCATCTCGGCCGGCAGGCGGAACCGGGGGCCCCGCGCCAGCAGGAGGTTCTCCGGGTCACGGCGCTGGGCCTCAGGGCCCACGCGCGACGCCTGGCGGTAGGTCGCACTGAGCACGATGCGGCGCAGCTGGGCCTTCACATCCCATCCGTCGTCGATGAAGCGCCGGGCCAGCCAGTCGAGCAGCTCCGGGTGGGTCGGGGGCTGCCCATTGGTGCCGAATTCGTTGGCGGTCCGCACGATGGGATTGGGGAAGAACATCGCCCAGAAGCGGTTCACCGCGACGCGCGCGGTGAGCGGGTGGGCCGGGTCCACCAGCCAACGGGCAAGGTCGAGGCGGTTGGTGCCGGCGGCGTACCGGGCCGGCGGCAGGCAACTGGTGGGGACCTCGGCCGTGACCCGCTCGCCCTTGGCCCGGTAATCGCCCCGGACACGGATGTGGCTGGCCCGGCCTTCCTTCATGTCCTCCATCACCCGCAGCGTGGGGATGGAGCGGTTCAGGTCGTCGCGACGCTTCCGTTCGGCCGTGAGGCGCTCACCCAGTTCCTTCACCTCGGGGATGCGGGTGGTGCGGTAGTGCTCGCGCAGCTCGCGGGCCTGGGCCTCGCTGCGGCGGTCGGCCGGCAGACGGGCGATCTCACGCAGGGCCACGGCCTTGGGATCGCCGGCCTCGCGGTCGGTGGCGAAGTAGAACCCGCTGGCCCCGCCCCGGTTCACGACCTTCAGCAGCAGGTCGTTCTCGCCTTCCCGGAGTGCCGCCTGGACCTCGTCCTGGTTGGACGCCACACCACGGCTGATGTCCTTGGCGAGGATCTCCCGGCCGTTGAGCCACACCTTGAGGCCGTCGTCGCTGCCGAGGAAAAGAGCCTGGGTGCGCACCTGGCCGGAGGTGAGGATACGGTGCAGGTAGGTGGCCCCGAGGTCGCTGGACAGCGCGTGGACGGCCCCGTCCTTCCAGCCGGCCTCCACGACCCAGGCCTTGCGGTCGTCGCCGAAGACGGCGTCGGGCGCAAAGGGCCGCGTCTCGGGACCAAAGGCGCGCTCGAAGGCGGCCTTGCCATCGGCCTCGGCAAAGGGGCCGACGCGCCGCCAGGGGCCGAGCCTGAGGTCATCGGCTCCGGCGGCCGCGCCCGCCGCCCACGTCTCCTCCCAGGCGGCCTGGGCGGCTTGCCAGTCACGGCGCGGTTCGGACAACTGCGCGGCATGACGGACCTCCAATCCGCGGACCGATTCGTCGAGCGCCTTCAGGTCGGCCGCCTGCCGGGCCGTCGGCACCTGGAGGAAGGGCGGGGCCGGATCGCTGTCGAGCCCCTTCTCCGGGATGCGGTTGAAGAAGTCGTAGAGCTGGTAGTACTCGCGCTGGGTGAACGGGTCGTACTTGTGGTTGTGGCACTCGGCGCACTGGATCGACGAGCCGAGGAAGACCGTGCCGAAGGTGTTCACCCGGTCGGTGACGTACTTGTTGAGGTACTCGTCGGGGTCGGCACCGCCCTCGGTGCTCGACATGCCGTTGCGGTTGAAGGCCGTGGCGACACGCTGCCCAAGGGTGGGTGCCGGCAGCAGGTCGCCGGCGAGCTGGTCGACGACGAAGCGGTCGAAGGGCTGGTTGGCGTTGAAGGCCTGGATGATCCAGTCGCGGTACTGCCACATGGAGCGGGGCGCGTCGGCGTGGTAGCCGTCGCTGTCTGCGAACCGGGCGAGGTCGAGCCACGGCACGGCCATGCGCTCGCCATAGGCCTGGCTGCTGAGCAGGCGGTCCACCAGGGTTTCGTAGGCTCCGTCGGAACCGTCGGCCAGGAAGGCGTCCACCTCGTCCACCGTGGGCGGCAGGCCGGTCAGGTCAAGGGTGACGCGGCGCAGGAGGGTCCGCCGGTCGGCCTCCGGAGACGGCGCCAGGCCCTCGCTCTCGAGGCGCGCCAAGATGAAGGCGTCGATGCCGTTGCGCCCCCATCCCGCCTGCTTCACGGCGGGAGGCTCCGGGTTGGCGACCGGCTGGTAGGCCCAGTGCCCGCGCCAGGTCGCGCCCTCCTCGATCCATCGACGCAGCACGGCCACCTGATCGGCCGACAATTGTTTGCCGGTGGAGGCCGGAGGCATGTGCTCGTCGGGATCGGCGGCGGTGATCACCTCCAGCAGGCGGGACTCGGCCGGCCGCCCCGGCACCACGGCCCGGACTCCGGACTTGAGGCGCTGGGTGGCTCCCTCGGGCTGGTCGAGCCGCAGACCGGCCTTGCGCTTGGCCTCGTCCGGGCCGTGGCAGGGGTAGCAATGTTCGACCAAGAGCGGGCGGATCTGCCGGTTGAAGTCGACCGGCAGGCCAGCGGCTTCAGGCCTGCGGACGATCAGCAGGAACGCCAGGGCGAGCCAAATCCAGACCGCCTGGGTGGGGCTGGATCGGAACACACCGGGATTGGGGACATTCAGGAGCCGGCGGGTCATCACGCGCTCGATCGGTTGGGGTGGAGTTGCCGCAAACCTAGAGGGCCCCGGGGGCCGCTTCCATGCCTAATCGAGGGATTTTGGGGGTTGCGACCATGGCACCTGGGCGACCGCCAGGCCGACTGGACTCCGGGGACATCCCGTCGAGTATGAGGGCAGGCCGCCCGGTAGGACGTCGACATGACGACCCCTCGGATGGCGTCACCCGAATCGGTCATGGTGCGCAGTCCATAAAGGTCGGTGTCGACCAGGGCCAACCCCCGTTTGCTGCCCCGGAGCATGGCGTTGAAAGGTCTCCGCCGCCGTGCGAGGCACTTGGCCACCAGGACGGCCAGCGCCTGCTCGATCGGATGGGCGACGTCTCCGCCGAGGCATCGCACCAGGGCGCGCTGCGGATCGAACCTGAGGTCGAAGGTCCCCGGCGTCTCCAGCAGCACCGACACCGAGCGGCCCGGGATCGACGATGCGCCGGGAGGGAGGATTTCGTCCTCGGTGAGGACCTGCTGGAATCGGGGGACATCGATCGCCCCGCCGAGCGACCCGGGTTCCAGGCTCGGCGAGAAGGTCCGCAGGCGGTGGTACAGGTCCAGCGCCTGCACCGCCCCGACATCACCGGCCGCCCCGGGCATCTTGGCATGGAGGGTGCCGTCCTCGGAGATCCGCGCCGACTCGAGGATATGCATCGCCCACCGCAGGCGTTCCCGCTGTTCGTCGGTGAGGGTGGCGGAACGGTCCTGGACCGACAGGACCGGGCGACTCAACGGCAACAGGTCCTGGGGAAACAGAAGGGTCGTCACCGGGACGATGGACGGACCCCCAACGGCCCGGGACCCGTCGGGAGCGGCAGCCAACCTGTGGATCTTCTTCATTCGACCGAGGGACCGGCGGGCCTGTCCTCGCCGGGCACGGAGTCACGATACGGACAGGACGCCCAACCGGGTCAACGTCCATCCCTCCCCTTCGGGAGATTTCCAGCACCTGGATGCACGGTGCGGGCTCGACCGGCTGGGTTTGTGTCAATAGTGAGGACCGACCCCTTTTGGGTCAGAGGCCGAGGCGGGCCTTGAGGTCGCGGGCGATGGGGCGCTCGGGGCGGGCCTGGGTGAGTTGGTCGAGCAGGCGACGGACGCCGGCGGGGTCGGTGTGGGCGCGAAGCGAGGCGCGGGTGAGGAGTTGGGCGTAGGCGGGGGTGAAGTCGGCGCTGAGGCCCACGCTGTGGAGGAAGCCCTGCTCGGCCTCGTCGGGATGGCCTTCGGAGTCGGCGATGAGGGCCCGCAGATGGGCATCACGGGCGTCGAGGTAGGCCCGGAGCCGGTCGCGCCACGCCGCCGGACGCCCCGCAGACAACGACTCGGGCACCGGGCGTGGGAGCGCCAGCAACTCCGACAGCAAGGCGTGTCCGCGGACCGGAACCGGGCCGAGGGTCCGCGGAGTGACGAACTGCAGGAACGGATGGTCGTCGGTGTTGATCCCGGCACAGAGGGCGTAGGCTCCGAGGGTCTCGGCATCGGCAAACCAGGTGCCCATCACCGGCAGCACCTCGGCCAGGGCCAGGGGGCGAAGGGCCTCCGCAACGGTGGGTTGCCGGAGGCGCGACTCGAGGGAATCGGCCCAGCCGGGCCGGATGGCACCGCCTTGTCGCTCCATCCGCGCGATCCACTCGTTCCCGTCGGACGGACGCGCCGGTTCCGTTCGACCTCGGGCCGTCCCGACCAACCCGATCACCGGCGTGTCGGCGTTGAGACGGAGCAACAGGGCCGATGCGTCCGGGTACACCTCGAGGAACGTGGCGATGATGACCTTCAGGGAGTACGCATCGAGCTGGAAGAGCGGCAGCCACTGGCAGAAGAGACCGCCATCGGCGAGGCGGTCGCGGATGGCCTGGAAGTGTTCTCGGGTGTACAGGCCCGCTGCGCCATCCCGGGCCGGGTGGAACAGGTCGGCGATCACCACGTCGTAGCGCCGGGTCGTGGCCCGGACAAAGCGCCGCGCATCGGCCACGTGCACGGTGAGGCGATCGCCGTGGGCGTTGTGCGGGGCGAACTCCGGCATCACCTGGGCGACCTCGGGCACCAGTTCCACGCCCTCGGCGACGAGGCCGGGGTGCGCGTCGAGGGCGGCGAACGAGATGCCGGTGCCGACGCCCAGGAAGAGCGCCCGTCTCGGGTCGGGATGCAGCAACAGCGGCAGGTGCCCGTGCCGGCGTTCGGCCAGGGCCGAGGCGGTCCCGCCCATGGTGAAGCGCTGGTTGATCCGCAGGATCCGCTGGTTCTCGCCCTGGACCACCGTGGTGACGGTGTCGGTGGGGCCTTCTCGGAGGGTCGCGATGCGTCCGCCGGGCGGCGGTTCCTGCAGATGGAGATCCCGTGGCAGCAGCGCCAGCGCGATCACGGCCAAGGCCCCACTCGACCACCGATGCCATGGCATGCGGCGCCACTCCGGCATCAGGGCCAGGTAGCCCAGGCCCAACGCGCACCAACTCCAGCGGGTTCCGATCACCGGCACCCACCCCAGGGCCACCACGGCCGGGGCCAACGCCGACCCCAGGAGGTTCCAGGAAACGGCCTTGCCGAGGAGGCCGGGATGCCGGGAGGCCTCGGCGGCCAGCGAGGCGAAAAGCGTCCCCATGGCGGTCGCCGGAGGGGCGACGACGGCGGCGGTGACCAGGAATTCGGCGGCGAAGGCCGACGGGGCCCACCCATCCATCCCATCCCGCCACAAGGCCGCGCGCAGCGTCGTGCCGAGCATCGGCGTCTGGCGAAGGATCCAGCCGGCGAGCGCCAGGCCCAGGGCCACGGCCGGAAGCAACCATCCCAGGGCCCGCCGCGCATCCGGCGCGAAGCGGTTCTGCAGGAATCCCCCCAAGGCCGTGAACCCGAGGAAGGCGGCCAGGATCGCCGCATAGGTGAAGACGGTGTTCTCGAGGACCTGTAACAGGAGTCGCGTGACCAGCACCTCGAAGCCGATCGCGAGGAAACCGCCCGCGCCGAGCATGAGCCCGAGCCGGGAGGCGCCGAGGTCGGCCCCGCCCCGCCCCGCCCTCGGAACCCTGAAGTCCGCCCGCGCCGCCGGCGCCGCGGCCCGGACCGCGCGGCCCGCCGCCAGGAACAGGAGCGCGCAGGCCACCTGGAGCCCGGCGTACCGCGTCACCGAGCCCGCCAGTCCCCACCGGGGTTGCACCCACAGGACCGAGGTCACAACGCCGAGCACCGCGCCCAGGGTGTTGACCCCATACAGGGGACCCACCCGCGCTTCATCGGCCCGGAATGCCGAGAGCAACCGCTCCATCGCCGGCATCATGGCGCCCAGACTCAGGGTGGCCGGAAACAAGACCACCAGGGGCACAAGCAGGCTTGCCGTCCCGTGGAGGGCCGCCCCGGGGGCCGGGCCGAGCCACCGCCATGAGGCCTCGGTGACCCTGGGCAGAAGCATCAGGGTCAACAGGGCCCACCCTGCGGTCAGTACCTCCAGCACGGCGCAACGGACCGCCGCCGATGGCAGGCGTTCCAGCAGGCGCCCTCCCCAGCGCGAACCGGCCGCCAGCCCTCCGAAAAAGGCCGTCAGCACGCCGAGGGTGGAGGGCAGTTCCTGGCCGAGCCCCAGCGAGAACAGGCGCATCCAGCCCAATTGAAGGCCCAAGGCCGCAGCCCCGGAGGCCATCACAGCAAGGATCAGCACGGGGGGAATCCGCGGGGATGGGTCCGTGGGGTTCGAGGCCATGGATTCGGATCAGGTCGGGACCCGGCGAGCCCCGATGTGCGGCGACGCGCGTGGGCCGGACGATCAGGAGGGCAGCGGGAGATCCGTCAGGAGGCTCGTGCGTTCCCGCAGCGAGATCAAGTGGGCCAGCGGCGTGGTCCCGCCGGGTCGCAGCGACTGGGCAAGCGCCTCTTCCTTGCCGGCGCCCGAGGCCAGCACCCAGACCTCCTTCGCAGCGGCGAGGACCCGGAAGGTGAGGCTCAACCGCTGCGGCGGCGGCTTCGGGCCGACGACCGGAAGCACCCAACGGTCCGAGTTCGTCACCGACTTCGGCGCCCCGGGGAAGAGCGAGGCCACATGACCGTCCTCGCCCATGCCGAGGAACATCAGGTCCAGCACCGGCACGCCCGAGGCCGGCGTGCCGGTCACCCGCGCCAGTTCCGCCTCGGCCAGGTGGGCTGCCTCCTCCGGCGGCAGCTCGCCGCGCAGGCGATGCCGGTGGTCGACCGGGATTCCGGCCGGGTCCAGCAAGGCCGTCTGGGCCAGGAGGTAGTTGCTGTCGGCATGGTCCGGCGGCACGCAGCGCTCATCGCCCCAGTGGAACTGGACATGCCCCCAACGGGTGCCCCTCGACGCCCCGAGCGCCTGCGCCGCGGCCATGAATCGGCCCGCGACCCGGCCTCCCGGCAACGCCACGTGGAAGGGCTGGCCCCCCGCCGCCGAGGCCTCCACCGCGTCGAGCCATCGGCCGGCCACCTGCTGGACCAGGGTTCCAGTGTCGGGGAACGCCATGAGTTCGGTTCGGTTCATCGGAAGAAACAAAAGGGATGCCTGGGCTAGGGTTGGGGTGGGACGGATGGCTTCGGCGACGGAGCGGACGGAGCCGTCGGGAAGGGCGCTGGCCCGGTCGGGGGATTCGGCCGACGCTCTTCGGGCAGGAGGTCCTTCAGGGTGCCGAACGGGCGGAATGGAAACAGCAGCAGCGAGGGCACATGCGCCGGACCGGTGACCGGTTCCTCGAGGGTGCCGCCGAGGCGGTACTCGAAGAGTTTCTCCAGCGGCGACAAGGCGATCGAGGCCACGGGACCCAGCAACGGGACCCGGCGAAACATCGAGCCCTGGACCACCATGTCGATCCTGCGGTCGAAGGTGACCGACCCGGAGTATCCGAGGGACATCGAGGGCGACTTCATCTGGAGGTCGCGGGTGCGGACCGAGCCCTCGGCCACGGTGAAGTTGGCGGTGCCCTCGGTGAAACGGGCCTGGCCCAGCCCCGGGGACATGCCGTCGAGCATGGAGGAGAAGACGCCGAAGACCGGGAACCCCCACAGGAAGCCGTTGCGCAGGGTGGCCCTTCCCCCGCCCGTCCACGTGGCCGGGTCGGACGTCTGTCCATCCTCCACGCGGAAGGTCCCGGAGAGCCGGCCCTCCAGCCGGTTGGTCCGCTCGGACAGGTCCGCCACCAAGGCCCCCAATTCCACGTCCTCCAACTCGGTGTCGATCTTCAGCCGGTTGGCCTCGTCCCTGCCGAGCTCGAACTCCAGCCCCCCGCGCAGCCGACCACCATGGAAACCGGCGTTGATGTTGGTGACGTGGAGACGGCTGCCGATGGACAGCACGCTCGTCTGGATGCCCTTGGCCTGGAGCTTCCACCACCGGAAGGTGCCGGTCGACTCGGCATCGAAGCGGATGTCGTTGCGCGAGGAATCCCCCCGCACACCGATCACCCCGTTGACGTGGACGAGGGGCGGCTCGACGAACTCGTAGGGCGACATGGTCTTGTGGACGAATGGCCCGATCGAGCGGGTGACGCGCCAGGGGGCGAAGGTGCTGACCGCGTTGGTGAAGGAAATCAATCCGGCGGCCGCATCGTAGGCGAACCCGTCGACCGTCACCCACTGCGAACCGTCGCGCACGCGCGCATCGCCCACCGACAGGAAGCCGCCGCCATACCCGAGCCTCGCCTGGGCCGAGTCGACGTGCTCACCCCGGTACGTGACATTGGTGGCGGCGACCGCGACCTGCACGGTCGTCAATTCGGGCGAGAACCATCGCCCACGGATCTCGCCGGTGACCCGGGGCGGTTGGCCGAAGTTCAGGTCGTCGAACACCCGCTGGGCTTTGGGCTCGGGAATGAGCGGCTTCACGATCATGGGATCGATGCCGGAGTCGATCCGGAAGCGGTAATCCTGGGTGACCTCGTGCCCCTCGTACTCGAAGGCGACGCGGCCCTCGGGTCGGACCACCGTCATGGACGGAATCCGCCAGACCCGGTTGGTGTAGGTGAAGCGGCCCTCGGCCGAGGCACCCGAGATGCCCCGGAAGCGGAAAGCCCCCCCCGTGGCCGAGCCGGCGATGGTGACGGTCGGCAACACGGTTCCACGCCAGTCGGGTTTCGGCTCGGTCCATGGCGGCAGCACCAAGCCCAGCTCGGCTTGGATCCGGGGGGCCTCGTTGGTCGGCCATGAAAACTGCCCCAGCCATCGCTGCCCCGCCGGTGTCAGCACGGGGATGACGCCGGTGGGATGCGCCGAGGATGTCGCCCGCACGCCGAGGCGACGGCTGTCGATCCCGCACTCCACCCGCCCGGCCACGGTGCCACCCAGGAGATCGATGCGCACGTCGTCCAATCGGACGACCGGGGATTCGACGCGGAGCCGTGTTTGGACCTGGTCCAGCACCAGCCGGGGATGCCGCACCGCCGAGGCCTGCAGGTCGCCGTCGACACGGAACGGCCGCACCCAGCGCCAGAACGAAGGGTCGTCGGCAACCTCGGCAATCCTCCGGGGGATGGCCGTCAGCCATAGCTCCAGCGGGCCCGTCTCGAGCCAAGGCGTCCGGACCCCGGGACCACGGAGATCCAGGCGTGCCCGGTGCCAACCCGGGAGGCCGTGCTCCACCACGATGGCCGCCGTCGCCTCGTCGAGACGGATGTCCGGGTTGCCGGCCGACATCCCGCGGACGGCCAGACGCACGGTGGACTCGAATCGGGGCGCCGGCGGCCCCTCGCTGTGAACCGGCTGACGGGGATCCCAGGGCTGGAGCGGGACGGCGTTGGAGGCCACGCGCCCGGAAACGCCCTCGAGGGTGGCCCCGGCGAGGCGGAATCGCGGCGTCTGCAGGGCCTCGACCTCCAGGCGCCAGTCGGCCCGGTCGGGAAGGACCGCGTCGACGGGTTGCACTACGTCGATGGAGCCCCGCAGGGATCCGAGGGTGCCCTCGGCGGCCACCACGCCATCGACCTGCCAACGGGTGTTCAAGGCCAGTTGCCCGGGATGCCCCACCCGGGGGGTGGCACGCGCCTCGAGCGTCAACCGCCCGAAGGAGCGCCCCTTCCAAGTCACCTCGCCGGCTCCCAGGGTCAATTCGGCCGACGAATCGGCCGGCCGGCTGAGATCGCTCCGAAATCGCACGCCCAGCTCGGCCGGGGTGCGGAACCCGAACTCCTCGAGCGTGCGCTGCACCCGCAACAAGGTGGACCGCCAGGCCTGGGAATCACCGGAACCGGGCGTCCTGGGGCGGGCCCGGAGCCACGAGGGATTCTCGAGCACGCCGGAGGCCCGGAGCGATCCCACCCCCGTGCGTGCCTGGAGGTCCTCGACCACCCAGCGCTCGGGCCCCTCCAGCCGGAGGAGGGCCTCGACACCGTCCAACTCGAAGCGGGTGACCACCCGATTGCTCTCGACCAGCGGGATCGAGACGGCGCCTTGGCGGATCCGCAACCCGGTGACCTCGGGCTGCAAGGTCAACACCCTCCACCAGTCGAGCCCCAACTGGACCTCCTCGGCCCGGAACTGCTCGCCGCCCAGGTCCCCCCGTCGCCCCAGCGTGACCCGCTCGGCGACGATGCCGCGGGTCGTCCGGAATCGGATCCGCTCGAACTGCATCTCCACCCCACGCTCCCGGAGCGTCACGAGGAGCCGATCCTTGAGGGATTCGGGGATGCCAACCCGGTTGAGGTACAGGACGAAGGCGGCCACCGCCGCCACCACGAGGTACACCATCCAGCGCCCGACACGCAGGCAGCGTCGGGGCCACCGGTGTCGGTGCCAGATCATCCGGCGCCCCGGGCCGGTCCCGGTGTCCGTGCCGTCGGCGGGGTTCACGGCTTGGCGTCGCTGGGGGTGGTGGGCGGGGCGCTGAACCAGGGCCCGATGAACTCCTGGTACAGGCCCAGCGGGAACTGGGTCAGGATCGCGGGTTCCCCGGGGTCGAAGGCCGCCCAGACAAATTGGTTCACCGCATTGCGACCACCGAAGCGCAGCCGGAGGGTGCGGAATGGCCCCCCTTCGGCCAACGTCAGCGTCAGGGCGTGGTCGAGTTGGTCGAAGGCGAACTGCTTCAGGGCCGCGTCATTGGGCACCGGGAACCGGCCGATCGGCGCCTGCCCGATGCGGTGGAGCCCCTCGTCGATGGCCGGGTCGGAGAGCACGCCCTGCGCGGCGGCAACCCCTTCCCAGCGCCCGAGGGCGTTGCGTTTCAGGACGCGGGTTCGGCCCTGCTGGCGGATCTCGACCTGAACGACATTGCTGGGGTTGAGGCTCCAGTCGCGGAACTGCGTCGCCGACACCGGCAGGATCTGGAGGTCACCGGCGGCGATGCCGTAGATGGCCGGTTCGTCCGAGCGGCGCACGGCCAACCGGCGCCCATCCCCCAGCGGCACGCCGAGGCTCAACCGCGTGAGCAGGACCGGTGCGGCGTTGGAGGCGCCGACATGGAAGGCGTAGTCGCGCGCGGGCTGGGCCAGGCCGTACCTGCCCGGATCGGTGCCGAGGTCGTCCAGGAAATCGTCGATGCGCAGGCGCATGAACCGCTGGAAGGTCTCACGCACCCACGGACCGTCGGCCTGGAACCGCCGCGGCGAGACGACCCACCAGTTGGTGCCCACCCTCTCGAGCGTGAACGGCTCGTCGCCGGCCCGGACCTCGAGACGCTGGAGCCCGGCGATGGACGGCATGAGACGGCGGTCCCGGTAGGCGGCCAGCGGGCGCCGCAGCGCCTCGAGCACGGCGTTGGTGATCCGGACCACGTTGCCGAAATCGGACCGCCGGACGAAGACCTCGCCCGACGCGTTGGTCGGCGACGCTCCGAACTGCAAGCGCAGGATCTCGCGGGCACCCTGCTTGAGCACCAGTTGGGCGACGGGCTTCGACAGGCCGAACTCGTCGCCGGCCCGGGCCGGGGGATCGCTGACGAAGGTGGAGACCACCGAATCGCCCGCCTCGGTGAGCAGACGGCGGATCTGGTCCTCGTTGGCCCGGGCCACCAGGGGGCGCACCAGACCCCACACGCCGTTGGTCGCCACCGACACCTCGAACTCGGTGTCTCCAAGCACCTCGAAGCGGTCGAAGGCAAGCCGGTCGCCATCGAAGAGGCGGCGTTCGCGCCACGCGTCCACGGAAGCGGGCAGCGCCTCCAGCAAGGCGGCATCGGCGGTGAACACCCCGTCCTGGCCCACCTGCTGGAAATACACTTGGTTGCCCAGCGGGGTACGCCCCCCGAGGCGGAGGATGCTCATGCCCTCCCGGGTACGCAGGGTCAGCACGTCGGGCCTCTCGAGGCCGAAGGCGGCCATGGCCCCGGGCTGGGTGGCCACCTCGGCGCCGCTCAGGTGCGAGCGCGGCACCAGGTTGCCCAAGGCCTCCAACAACCGCTCCACCCCGATGGACTGGACCGGATACGTGATGGGTGCCCGGAGGAACCAGACCGTGTTGGTGCGCTCCAGGCGGATGGCGGCGTTGGAGCGGAGGATCTCGACCGAGACCACCTCGCGCGGGTCGGGCCGGCGGAAGGTCACCGCCCCGGCCGCGCCGGCCACCCGCACCTGATCACGGCGCTCGGTCACCGCCAGCCATCCCCCGAGCAGGAGGGCCAGCAGCACGAGCACGAGTGTGGTACGACCGTTCATGGGTGAGATCGCCTCATCCGCGCCTCCGGGCCCAGACCAGGAAGCCCAGCGTCAGGACCCCTCCCGGCAGGGCGCCGAGAAGGACCCCGTTGAGCAGACGCATCTGGGGCGGGGTGAGGTCGAGGCGGTATTCGGAAATGGATCTGGGCCCGATGGCCATCGATTGCTGGCGATCGAGCAGCCAGTTGATGCACAGGGCGGCGAAGTCGCGATTGCTGCCGCTGTTGAGGGGACGGTTGGCCAGCAGGGCGGCATCGCCGATGACGATCAGCCGGGCGGTGCCACGGCCGGCGCTGAGGCCGCTGACCCCACCCTTCTCGGAGGCGACGGCCATGGGGATCTCCCCGCGCCGGTCCTGCCCCTCGACAAAGGAGAAGTCGCGGCCATCGAACTCCGACAGGGTGCGACCCTCGGGCCCAGTGAAGACCAACGCCGTGGCCTTGGGCGCGTCGGCCGGCAGGCGGTTGGCGGGGATCGGCACCACCACCCGGGGGGCCTGGAAATGCACCTTGGCGCCGGCACGGGTGAGCGGCGAGGTGATCGGATGCGAGCCGAAGGCCTCGGCGACCACGTCGAAACCCCGGGGCGATTTCTTTTCGTCATTGGCCAGCTGGGACGGCAGGAAAACCCCCCACTCCTCAAGCATGCCCTCGAGGTGGCCCGGTCGCCGCAGCGTCTCGAGCGGCACGGTGACCAGCACGCGCCCACCCCGGGCCAGATACCGGGAGATCTCGGCCACCTCGGAGGACATCAGCGGTTGCACCGGTCCCGCCACGACGAGGACGCTGCAATCGTCGGGCACGCCGGAGAGCAGGTTGGTGACGGCCCGGGACTCGACATTCTTCTCGGACAGGAGCCGCACCAGGCGCGAATGACCCCGGCTCTCGTCGTCGGAGGCCGGGTCGTTCTCGCCATGCCCGCGCAGGAAGTAGGCCCGGCTGCCGGCGGATTCGGCCAGGCTGGCGAGGGCGGCGGTAAACAGCGCCTCGCCCCGGAAGGCCACCCGGCGGATCTCCTGGCTGCGCCCGGCCATCATGCCCTTCACGTCCGCGTCGTAGGTGGACATCTCCGAGTCGTCGACGGTGCGGAAGCGGCCGCCGCCCGCATCGAACACCACCAGGTCTCCCGAGTTGGCCCCCAGGTCGAAGCGGGTCTTGATGGCCGTCGCCAGGGCCGCGTCAAGCACGTAGTCGACGAGTTGCACGCGGATGCGCGGCGCCTGCAGGGCGTACTCGCGAAGCAGTCCGACCACGTGGCGGTAGAGGTCGGAGGCCGGGTCGAAGAGGACCACCGCCGTCACCTCGTTGGTCATCGCCCCGAGGGTGGCCACGGTGAGCGGCGACAGGCGCGGACGTTGCGCGGCACCCCAGTCGTGGCGCCACTGGAGTCGGGTGGCCGCCAGGTAGTTGACCATGCCCACGATCGCGAGCAGGGCCACCGCACCGACCAGCGCATTGAACCCCGCCGACCAACGGCGGCCCGGCTCATAGCTCGGACGCCCACCCGACGCCTGAAGATCGGACCCGCTCATCGCCACCTCCGCATCTCGATCACCCGCTGGGTGAGGAACAGGAAGAACAGGCTGACGCTGAAATGGAACACCAGGGCCCGCCCATCGACGACTCCGCGGGCGAAGTCCTGCATGTGGCGCGTCACCGACAGGTGGTCCATGAGGCGGCCCAGCCGGTCGCCGGTGGTGTCGGTCTGGGAGAAGCTCAAGGTCCAGAGTCCGATGCCCAGGAGCAGCGAGGTCATCGCGGCGATGATCTGGCTGCGGGTGAGCGACGAGGCGAAGACCCCGATGGACAGGAAGGTCGAGCCGATGCAGGCGATGCCGGTCAGCACGCCGCACATCCCCCACGGGTCGAGCAGTTGCGGCTGCTGGGTCAACTGCCTCAGGAGCACCAGAACGCCGACCAGCGGCGCCCAGCTGAGCAGGAAGAAGACCAGGGCCCCGGCGTACTTGGCCAGCACCACCTGCCACTCGCCGACCGGCGTGGTCATGAGCGCCTCGTAGGTTCCGAGCGCCCGCTCGGAGGCGAAGGTGCGCATGGTGATGACCGGCGTGGTCAGGATGAGGATGAGCCAGAACACAATGCCGTCGGCGAAGAAGATCTCGGGGATGGGCGAGGGCGTGCGGTCGGAATTGAGCCGCTGGACGATGCCCATGAGCCCGAAACCGGCCAGGAGCTGGGTGATGGCCACCACCACGTAGCCGATGAGCGAGTTGAAGGCCGCGCCGAGTTCCCGGCGGACCAGGGTCAGGAAGACGCCCATGTCAGTTGCCTCCCCCCTTCCCGCGCTGCGTGAGCTGGATGAAGATGTCCTCGAGCGAAAGCCGTGGGCGGGTCAGCTCGCGCAGGGCCCAGTCGTGCTGGCGCACCTGCTCGAAGACCAGCGGCCGCAGGTCCTCGCCGGCCCTCGGGGTGAGCGCCACGCGCTGGAAGTCGCCGGCGGCGGCCTGGATCTCGAGGCGGGCCACCTCGGGCAGGTCGCGGAAGGCCTCCCGGAGGGCCTCCGGGGTGGCGGCGATCTCGGCCACCACCCGGCCGTCCTGGCTGAAGCGGCTCTCGAGGTCTTCCACCCGGTCGGCCGCGAGGATGCGCCCCTGGTGCAGCACCAGCACCCGCGAGCAGGTGACCTCCACCTCGCTGAGGATGTGCGTCGACAGCAGCACCGTGTGCGCGCGGCCCAGCTCCTTGATGAGGGCACGCACCGACCTCAACTGGTGGGGATCGAGGCCGATCGTCGGCTCGTCGAGGATGATCAGGTCGGGCTCATGCACCAGGGCGTCGGCGAGTCCCACGCGCTGGCGGTACCCCTTGGACAATTGGCCGATGATGCGCCTCTCCACGTCCCTGAGCCCGCACTGCTCGATCACCCGGTCGACGCGCTGCCGGCTGCGGCCGATCCCCAGCCCCTTGAGCCGGGCCCGGAACTTGAGGTAATCGCGTACCCTCATGTCCACATGCAGGGGATTGTTCTCGGGCATGTAGCCGATGCGCCGACGCACCTCGTCGGGCTGGTGGAACACGTCGAACCCGGCGATACGCACGGTGCCGCTGGTCGCCGGCATGAACGACGACAGGATGCGCATGGTCGTGGACTTGCCCGCCCCGTTGGGTCCCAGGAACCCCACGACCTCACCCCGCCCCACGGTGAAGGAGATCCCGTCCACCGCGGTGCGACCCGGGTAGCGTTTCGTGAGGTCGTGGACCTCGATCATGGGGGTGGCGTCAGACATCGGTTCCGGAGCGCCGGAAGCTACCCCGGGAAGACCTGCTGCAGGAACACAAAACCCCGGCGCAACCCCCGCCCGAGCCGACAGGACCCACCGCTGTCGGTCCTGGCCGACCACCGGGCAGGCCCGCAGCGAGCGGAAGGGCCGGGCGCAACCAAGTCAAGAGACCATGGATGGATCGCACGGGAGGTCACTGATGGGGTAGCCCAGGTGCAGGGCCGCCTCGCGGAGGCGCTGGTCGCTGGTGACCAGCGGCCAGTCCTGCAACTGGTCTGCGGTCGCCAGGTGGAGGGCGTCGAGGGATCGCAGCGGGACCTTCGGGTGCACGCGGCCGAGGATCCAATGCGCCCGCCGCACGACCGTCTCGGAGACGGCCACGAGATCGATGAGGCGGTCGTCCGCCTGCCGCTCGAACCGCTGCCAAGCTCCGAGGCGCATCCGCTCGCCCAGATGTCCGGCCCTCTCCCGGGCAAGGAGGGCCGACCAGACCTCGGTGAAGGCCAGGAGCGAGGAGCTGACCGGATTCCCATCGACGAGCCGGGCGTAGTAGGCGCTGTCAGGCTCGCGGACCAACAGCTTCACGAGGATGCAGGAATCGAGATACATGTCGCAAAAAGCAGGTGCGGGAAGGATTCACGGCGCCGACTCACCCGACCAATCTCCGGGACCCAACCACGCGAGGAGGGATTGGGCCGAGGATCATGGACACCGTTCCGCACGGTCCGCGGCGACGATGACCTCGGCTGATGGGCCTCCAGCGAGGGGTTGCACCTCAAGCCAATCCCAGTCGACCTTGTAGGGCCGGGCTTCGTTGCGGACCGGAACCAGTCGGGCCTTGGGGCGACCATCGCTGGTGATGACGACCTCATTGCCCCGGGAGACCTGCTCCAACAGGCTGGACAGACGATCCTTAGCGGCCCGCACGTTGACGACCGGCGCTTGGCTGGGGTTTGGGAGGGCCTCACGGAGAAGGCGGCCCTTGGATCGCCGGCCGGAAACGGCATCGGGATACCGAACCGAGGGGATGCGCTCCGACGATGGATCGGAAGATGGCTCGGTTTTCATGGTGATTACAAGTAGCCTTCGGTGGCCACTATGTCAATAGGTAAGTGGCCTCGTGGGGCCACAGACCCAACGATCAGCGCCCTTGGATCGGCCCCGCACTCATCCCGGTTTCAGCGGAGCTTCAATTCGACCAGGCCGGCCTGGCGGTAGACCCCGAGGGCCGTGCGCTGGTCCACCAACACACCCACCTCGACCGTCGCCCCCTTCGGCCGGCTGAACAGGTGGCGGGCCAGCGCCACGACGTCGGGGAACTCGGTCCGGTCCAACCCCCGGACCAGGTGACCCCGCTGAAGACCTGCCGCCGCAGCCGGCCCATTGGGATCGACCGACTGGATCACGAAGCCGCCGCCGCGGACCGGTGCGACCTTGAAGCCCGCCCGGGCCGAGACGAAGTCGTTGTTGAAGAAGTCGGCCTCGTCGATCAGGCGCAGCCGCAGTTCCTTGGTGGCCCCGGACCGCCGGACCGTGACCGGGATCTCGCGCGCGTCGCCGACCTTCACCAGCGCGCGGTTGAACTCGATGATGCCGCTGGGCGGATCGCCCTGCACCGCGGCGATGATGTCTCCGACCTTGAGCCCGGCCTTCTCGGCGGGACTGCCCGACTGCACCGCCTGAACGGTCAGCGGGCGGGTCGCGGCCTTCAGCCGGGCCCCGAACCAGAATCGGCCCACCGTCTCGCCGCTGAGCACCTCGGCCAGGGCCTGGTTCACCCGCTTGATGGGGATGGCGAAGCCGATGCCCTGGGCCCCCATCTGCGGTCGCAGCGTGGCCACGTTGATGCCGATGAGGTCGCCGCGCAGGTTGATCAGCGGCCCGCCGGAGTTGCCCGGGTTGATGGCCGCGTCGGTCTGGATCCAGTCCAGCGTGTCGAGGTCGCCCCGCGAACCGTCCTCGTTCGGACCCCGACGGGCGCGCGAACTGAGGATTCCCCGGCTGACGGAGCCCGCGTAACCGAAGGGATTGCCCAGCGCGATGACCGTCTCACCCAGCAGCAGGTCGTCGTCCTTGGCGAACTTGACGGCCTTGAACTTCCGGCCCGGGGCCTTGAGGCGCAACAGGGCCACGTCCTTCGCGGCATTGAGGGCCACGCGCTCGGCCTCGATGGGCTCCGAGCCGTCGTTGAACTTCACGAAGACCCGCTTCACCCCTTCGACCACGTGCACGTTGGTGAGCACGTAGCCCTCCTCGTCGATCACCACACCGGAACCGCGGCTCACCACAGCCTCCTGGACTCGCTGCAGCCGCCAGCCGAAGAACTCGGCCATCAACCGATCCTCGGCGCTGTTGGGATCGATGTCGGCCGAGCCCTCGACGTTGACGACGCTCGGCATGACCCGCTCGATGGCCTCCACGGTGGCATCCCGACGCACGTCCAAGGGCTCGTTGCGGGCGGGGTCGGCCTGCTGGGCCAGTGCCAGGCCTCGGGGAATCGCCCCCGCGAGGAGGCCAAGGCCGAGGGTCAGGGAAAGGAACCCGGGGAGGGGGCGCTTGGCCCGTCGTGGGGTGCCGGAAGAGGGGGCATTCATGTCCGATGTCCGCAAATGATTGACCGTCGAGGGGACCGGAACGTTCAAATCCGGCCCCGCCCCGTATCGGTAGCGCGAAGCCGGGGCGGATCAAGGCCCCGCCCCGTGGGCCGCCTTCGCGCGGCACCGGCCCGCTCCGGCGGCCAGACGGCGACCGCTCACTTCAGGCCGACATACAGGCGGTGCACATCGTCGTGGTCGTCGATGGCGTTCAGGAACTCCGAAACCTGAGCCTTGTCGGCCTCGCCAAGCTCGACCGGGTTCTTGGCCACGTAGCGGATCTCGCTGGCGATGACCTTCCAGCCCGCCTTCGAGAGCCAGCTGCTGACGCTGGCGAGGTCCTTCACCTCGGCCAGAAACCGGGTGCCGAGGTGTCCCTCGGGAATCTCCTCGCCGTCGAGGGGTTCCAGATTCTGGGCGCCGGCCTCGATGGCATCGGACTCCGCATCGCGCTTGGCATCGGAGTGGGTGGCCTCGACCACGCCCATGCGGTCGAAGAAGAACGACATGCTCCCGGGCTGGCCGAGCTGCCCTTCCTTGAAGAGGTGGCGGATCTCCGGGGCCGTGCGGTTCCGGTTGTCGGTGAGGCACTCGATGATCACCGGCACCTTGTGGGGAGCGAAGCCCTCGTAGAACACGGTCTCGAAATCGACCTTCTCGTCGAGCAGGCCCGCGCCCTTCTTGATGGCTCGTTCGATGGTGTCCTTGTAGACGCTGGCCTTCTTGGCCTTCTCGACGGCTGCGGCCAGGCGGGCGTTGGTCTCGATCTCGGCCCCGCCCATCTTGGCGGCGACCATGATCTCGCGGGTCAGCTTGCCGACCATCTGACCCTTCTTCTGCGCGGCCGCCTCGCGGCCCGCCTGCTTCCATTGGGCTCCCATGGGCCAAGGGAAGCGAAAGAACGGCCCCGAACGGAAGCCCAAAGAACGGTCCGCCGGAAGCGGCCCGGGCAACGGGCCGCCCTGAAAAAATTCCGGAGGCGAAACACGTTGCGATCTTGGCGGCCTCCGGCACCCGGGCGTAGCATCCACTGACTTCCATGAGTTTCCTGCTACGCTTGCCGGACCTGGGCGCTGCGACGGCCGCCCTGTTCGCCGCCGTGCTCCCGTCCCTGGCGGCGATCCCCACCGGGGTGCGCCCCGAGGGCGTGGACCGCGGAACCCTGTTGATCGGCGAGCTGCAATGCGCGGCATGCCACAGCGAACGGGGCCTGCCCCCGTCGGCGACCCTGCCCGACTGGGCCGCGCCCAAGGGGGCGCCGGTGCTGACCGGGGACACCCTGCTGACCTCCACGGCGTGGCTGCGCCGGTGGCTCGGGTCGCCCCACCGCTCCAAGCCCGGGTCCTCCATGCCGGATCTCCTGCACGGCCTGACCGACGCGCAGAAGACCAAGACGGTGGACGAGCTCACCCACTACCTGGTGTCGCTCCGACGGACCAACGAACCCACGGGCCTCCGCTCCGACCCGGCCCGCATCGACCAGGGCCGCGCGCTCTACCACACCGTCGGCTGCGTGGCCTGCCACGCGCCGGAAACCCGGCCCGAGGGCGTGACCGAGGAGGCCTTCCGCGACGTGGTGGCCCAATCGGTGCCGCTGGGGGATCTCGCCCGGAAGTACCCGGCCTCGGAACTGGCCCGGCTGCTGCGCGATCCGCTGGTGCACCGTCCATCGGGTCGGATGCCCTCCATGAACCTTTCCCCGGCCGAGGCCGGCGCGATCGCCGTCTACCTCCTGCGCGACCAGGTGGCCGCCCCCTCGGTGCCGGCCCCCAAACCGACCCTCATCGACGGCCTGGCCCATGAATTCTTCGAGGGCGCGGCCAACTCCGTGGCCCAGCTGCTGGCGATGACGCCGAAGTCGACCGGCGTGTCGGCGGCGCTCGACCTGAGCCTGCCCCACCCGAACCAGAACTGGGGCGTGCGCTTCTCCGGCTTCCTCGACATCCCCGCCGACGGCAAGTACCGCTTCTGGATCCGGTCGGACGACGGTTCGCAGCTCTCCATCGACGGCAAGCCCCTGCTCAACAACGACGGGGTCCATCCGGCCGCCGAGAAGAACGGCAACCTGACCCTGAAGGCCGGCCTGCATGAGCTGGAGGTGGCCTTCTTCCAGGGCGGCGGCGAAACGGAGTTCCGCGTCGACTGGGCCCCGCCGGGCGAGAAGCGCAGCCCGATCCCCGCCGACCGGCTCAAGCACGGCGGCCAATCGGTGCGGCCGATCGACTGGGAGGAGTTCACGCTGGACCCGGCCAAGGTGGCGGCCGGCCGCCAGCAGTTCGTCGCGCTCAACTGCGCCGCCTGCCACGCGGTGACCGATGCGATCGGTCCGGTCCCGGCTCGCAAGTCCAAGCCCATGGTCCAACTCGCGCTCCGCACCCAGGAAGGCTGTCTGTCGGATCTTCCGCCGGCCAAGGCCCCCCGCTTCGACCTCTCGGCCGCCGACCGGGCCAGCCTCCGCAAGACCTTGCGCAACCCCGCCGAGGCCCAGAAGGCCTCCAAGCCCGGACACGGCCAGGTCGAGCTGACCCTCGCCCAGTTCAACTGCCTGGCCTGCCATTCGCGCAATGACGTGGGTGGACCGGCCGCCTCGGGCCGGTCCGATTGGTTCACGGTGGTGGGCGAGGCCGACCTGGGCGACGAAGGCCGCATCCCGCCGCACCTCACCGGCGTGGGCGGCAAGCTCAAGATGGCGGCCCTCGAGCAGGTGCTCGCCCAGGGCACCAAGGTGCGGCCCTACATGGCCACGCGCATGCCCGTCTTCGGGCCGAAGGTCCATGCCCTGGCGGCCCAATTGAAGCGCATCGACACCCCGGCCACGGCGACTCCGGCACCCGCGATCACCCCGCAGGACGCCAAGATCGGCTGGAAGCTCGTCGGCCGCGATGGCCTCGGCTGCGTCTCGTGCCACACCTTCACCACTCACGGTTCCATGGGCATCCCCGCCCTGGCGCTCGACAAGATGGGCGAGCGCCTCGAGTGGGAGTGGCTGCAGCGCTACCTGCCCAACCCGGCCGCCCTGCGCCCGGGCACCCGCATGCCGACCTTCTGGCCCGAGGGCAAGGCGGTGAACACCAAGATCCTCAACGGTGACACCTCGGGCCAGATCCGCTCGATCTACGCCTACCTCGCCGACGGGCCCAAGGCCGAGATCCCGGCCGGGCTCATCCGCGGCAAGAAGGAGATCGTGGTCGATGACGAGGCGGTGATCTACCGTAACTTCCTCGAAGGAGCCGGCCCGCGCGCCATCGGCGTGGGCTATCCCGAACGGGCCAACCTCGCCTTCGACGCGCAGAACCTGCGCCTAGCCCTGCTGTGGCAAGGGTCCTTCATCGACATGGCCCGCCACAGCACCGATCGCGGCGTGGGCTATGAGCCGCCCCTGGGCGATCATCGCATCCGCCTGCCCGACGGTCCGGCCTTCGCCACCCTGCCCTCCGCCACGGCCCCCTGGCCAGGTGCGATCGACGCGGGCAGCCGGTTCCTGGGGTACCGCCTCGATGCGCGCCAGCAACCCACCTTCCGCTATCAGGTCGCCGGCGTGACCATCGAGGAGGCCCCCCAGGCCAAACCGGGCGGCGTCGACATGACCCTGGTGCGGACCTTCCGCTTCCAGGGCACGCCCGAACGGCCGTTGACGCTGCGCCTGGCCAAGGGGGCCATCCAGCCGACCGGCGATGGGTTCAAGGTCGAGGGCGGCCTGGTGATCCAGGTCGGCCCCGGCGCCAAGGCCGCCGTGGTCGGCGATGAACTCCGCGTCCCCCTCGAACCGAACATCCGGGAACTCCGCGTAGAGATGACCTGGTGAGCAACGCCCGAGCCCCCCGAACCACGACGCAACCCCTTCCTCTCGATTCCATGACGTTCCTGAATCCTGCCGCGCTCATCGCCACCCTCGGGCTCGCGGCCACCCTGCCAGCGCTCGCGGCCACCAAGGCCGAGCAGGAGGCCGAATACTACCCCATCACCACGCTGCCCGTGCCGGAAGGCGTGGTGCTCGAGGCCGGGGCCATTCAGGTGCTCTCCGACCAGCGCATCGCCGTGTCGACGCGCCTGGGCGAGATCTGGTTCGTGGACAACGCCTTCGACAAGGATCCCGCCAAGGCCAAGTTCACCCGCTTCGCCTCGGGCCTTCACGAGGTGCTGGGCCTGACCACCCGCGGCGACGGATGGATCTATGCCACCCAACGCGGCGAACTGACCCGCCTCAAGGACACCAACCACGACGGGCGCGCCGACCTCTTCGAGACCGTGGCCGACAGCTGGGGCATCAACGGCGACTACCACGAGTACGCCTTCGGCTCGAAGTTCGACCGCGACGGCAACCTCTGGGTGATCCTCTGCCTGACCGGCTCCTTCACTAGCGAGAACCCGTACCGCGGTTGGGCCCTGCGCATCACCCCCGAGGGCAAGACGATCCCGACCACCAGCGGACTGCGTTCGCCGGGGGGCATCGCCACCAACCATCTGGGCGACATGTTCTACACCGACAACCAGGGCCCGTGGAACGGCACCTGTTGGCTCAAGCACCTCAAGCCCGGGGGCTTCGTGGGCAACCCCACCGGCAACCGCTGGTACGAGAAGGCCGCCAACATGGGACCGCGCCCGAAGGATCCCACCAGCAACAGCCGCATCCCCGTCGAGCGGGCCAAGATCCCGGAGTTCGTGCCTCCGGCCATCGGGTTCCCCTACAACAAGATGGGCCAGAGCGCCTCGGGCATCCAGAACGACGGCACCGCCGGCAGGTTCGGCCCGTTCCGCAACCAGCTCTTCGTCGGCGACCAGACGTGGAGCACGGTCATGCGGGTGTATCTCGAGCAGGTCAACGGGGTGTATCAGGGGGCTTGCTTCCCCTTCCGGGAGGGCTTCGACAGCGGCACGCTCAGCCTCGAACTGGCCGCCGACGGCACGATGTTCGTGGGCGGCACCGACCGCGGCTGGGGTGCCCGCGGCGGCAAGCCCTTCGCCCTGCAACGCCTGAACTGGAGCGGCAAGACACCCTTCGAGATCCACGAGATGCACGTGAAGCCCGACGGGTTCGAGCTGACCTTCACCGAGCCGGTGGACCCGGAGACGGCCGGCAAGGCGGAGTCGTACCAGTTCCGCACCTTCACCTACATCTATCAGGCCAACTACGGATCACCCGAGGTCGACGCCACCACGCCGCCCATCGAGTCGGTGACCGTGGCTGCCGACGGCCGCAGCGTGCGTCTCAAGACCGCGCTGAACGTGGGCCATCTGCACGAGCTCAAGCCCACCGGCGTGCGGTCCAAGTCGGGCCAGCCGCTGCTGCACCCGCTGGCCTACTACACGCTCAACGAGATCCCGAAGCCCTGAGCGCCGGTCCGGAAACCCCGGAGCCCGAAACCCTGGAGGAGGCCTGCGGGCAGGGATCTTGGGGATGGCCAAGGGGGGGCCGGATCGACCGCCGACCAAGGCGGGTTGCAACGACCGGGGCGGCGAGAGCCATCGGCATGGGACCCCTTCCAAGGGAAGCCTACCTCGACGCCCGCTCGACCCGCACCGACTCGGGCAACACGGCGGCCACGCGCACGCCAGGCGCCCGGGCGTTCACCCGGAACATGCCCTGCCGGGGGGCATCCGGACCCAGGAGATTGACATAGGCCTGGAGGTCCCCCGGGGTCAGGCGTTGCACGACGTCGGGGTCGCCCTCGATCTCCACATGGACCACCGACGGGCGGATCTGAACCCCGCTGTCACCCATGCCCGAGGCGAGGACCCCGACGGGGATGTTCTCCAGGACGCGGATCCGGAGTCCGTCGTTGGACGCCAGGCGCTCGATGCCGAGGTTGGAGCGGACCGTCAGCCAGATCAGGGCGGCCAGGGCGAGGGAGCCCAACTTCTGGGCCCGGTTCTCAAGGAGGAGCGTGCGCCAGGGCATGTCAGTGGATTCCGTTGCCGGGATTGTTGCCGGGGTTTCCGGGCGCCGAGGTTCCGTTCGCCGGTGCCCCGGCCGGAGGACCGGTGAAGAGACGCTTCAACCAGGGAAGCCCGGCCCGGGCGGCCGACCGGCGCACCAGCACCTCGGTCAGGAAGGCGCGGAGCTGTTCGACCGAGATGCCCCGGGTGAGAACGCCCCGGTGGGCGTACGAGATGGCCCCGGTTTCCTCCGACACCACCACCACCACCGCGTCGGTCTCTTCGCTCAGGCCGATGGCCGCGCGATGGCGGGTGCCCAGCGACTTGGGCAGATCCCCCCGCTGGGTCAGGGGCAGGATGACGCCGGCTCGGAGGATCCGGTCCCCCTTGATGACCACTCCGCCGTCATGGATGGCGTTGTTGGGGAAGAAGATGGTCTCGAGCATCTCGGGCGTCGCCTCGCAGTCCACGGGGATGCCCGACTCGACCATGTCGGCCAGCGAGATGGTCTGCTCGATGGCAATGAGTGCCCCCATGCGCGCCGGAGCCATGCGGTCGACGGCCTCGACCACCACCTCGAGGTTCTCACGTTGCTCCTGGGGGTTGTTGAAGAGCGGAAGATTTCCCACCTCGGCCAGCAGCCGACGGATCTCGGGCTGGAACAGCACCACGATGGCCAGCGCCAGGAAGGGCAGGATCTGGTTGAGGATGGCATTGAGGACATCGAGCCGCAGCAGGCGCACCGCGAGGATGAGCACCAGCAACACCACGACGAAGCCCGTCACTACGGCCTGGCCCCGGGTGCCCTTGATGAACCGGTACACGTAATAGATCCCCACCCCGAGGATCCCGATCTCGAGGGCGGGTCGCCAGACGGCCTGCAGGAATGGCAGCAGCGGATTCAAGGCGTGTGGTTCTTGGCGTCTGGGTTCGGGTGGTTGTCCAAGATCTCCCGCATCCGCAACGCCTGGACGGTGGCCGCCACGTCATGCACCCGGAAGACGGCACCGCCGCCCGAGCCCGCGGCCCACACCGCGCAGGCCAGCGAGGCCCCGAGGCGCTGGTGCGGCTCGGCGCCGAACAGCCGGCCGATGAAGGACTTCCGGGAAACGCCCAACAGCATCGGCCGTCCGAGACCGGAAAGCATCTTCAAACCTCGGATCAACGCCAGATTGTGGTCAAGGCCCTTGCCGAAGCCGATCCCGGGATCCAGGAGCACCTGCCCTGGCCGGACGCCTGCATCCTGGAGTCGGGTCAACCGCTCCCGGAAGAAACCACCCACCTCGTCGACCACGTCGCCGTAGGCGGGGGCCGCCTGCATGGTCTCCGGCCGCCCCTGCATGTGCATGAGCACATAACCGGCCCCGGCCGCCGCCACGGCACGCCACAGCCCGGGGTCGGACCGGCTGGCCTCGACGTCGTTGATGAGGCTGGCCCCGGCATCCAGCGCCGCGCGGGCCACGCCGGCCTTCCGCGTGTCGACGGAGATCACCGCGGCCGAGCGGTCGGCCAGCGCGCGGACCACCGGCAGCACCCGCCGGAGTTCCTCGGCCTCGTCGACCGGTGCCGCACCCGGCCGGGTAGACTCCCCGCCGATGTCGATGAACTCGGCCCCCTCGGCGACCATCTCCAGCGCCCGGTCCACCGCGTGCGCAGCGTCCAGGAACCGGCCGCCGTCGCTGAAGGAATCCGGCGTGACGTTGAGGATGCCCATGACCATCGCCGGGCGTGGGAAGACCCACCGGTGCTGGCATGCCGTGAATTCCATCCGAGGCAGGAGACAAGCCCGTTGGCGGGCGGCTTTAGTAGGTGGTCGCTCCGGCTGCCGCCGCCGGGGAGCGCTGGATCAGCTCGACCTCGTACCCCTCGGGGGCGTCGATGAAGGCGAAGCCGCCCGAGCCGTCCGGCTTGTAGGTGGGGCCGTCGCTGTAGCGGAGCCCCAGGGAGGCCAGGTGCCGGCCGAAGGCCTCCAGACTCGGCACCTCGAAGGCCAAGTGGGTCAGGTCGGCCTGCACCTGAACCGGGCCGCTCGATGGAAAATGGCACAGTTCGATGGTTTCATCGCTCTCGGGCGCCTTGAGGAAGACCAGCTCGGAACCCCGGGGTGATTTGTGCCGGCGGACCTCCTCCAGTCCCAGCACGTCTTTGTAGAAGCGGACGGAACGCTCGAGATCGTCGAGCCGGTAGCGGGTGTGCAGGAGCTTGGTGACACGCATCGCCGCAATCTAGGCCGACCACCGCCCCATGGCCAGCCGATCGGCACCGTTCCGTTGAACTTCCTGGCGAGAACAGGGGCCATCGCAACGAATACCGGAGCCGGTCCGACGTCTGCCCGGGTCGGCAATCCGGGCGCGGCCACCAAAAGAACACCGAAAGAACTCCTTGCCCGGGACCGGATCCGAAAGGTAGAGGTCACGACCACTCCTTCCATGGGTAAAACGCTCGTCATCACCGAAAAGCCGTCCGTCGCCGCGGACATCGCCAAGGCCCTGGGGGGCTTCAAGCGGGTCGACGACTACTTCGAGCGGGACGACCAGATCATCGGCTCGGCCGTCGGTCACCTGCTCGAGATCCGCGCCCCGGAGGCCTTCGAGGCCAAGAAGGGCAAGTGGAGTTTCAATGCGCTACCGGTCATTCCCCCGCACTTCGACCTCCAGCCCCGCGAGAAGTCCGAGGCCAAGCTCAAGACCCTTCAGAAGCTCATCAAGCGCAAGGATGTCGACGCCCTCGTCAACGCCTGCGACGCCGGCCGCGAGGGTGAACTGATCTTCCGCTACATCACCCAGTACGCCCAGGCCCGGCAACCGATCCGCCGCCTGTGGCTGCAGTCGATGACCCCTGCGGCCATCCGCGACGGGTTCAATCGCCTGCGCTCCGACCAGGAAATGCAGCCCCTGGCCGCCGCGGCCACCTGCCGGTCCGAATCCGACTGGCTGGTCGGCATCAACGGCACCCGCGTGATGACGGCCTTCAACTCCAAGGGCGGCGGCTTCAACAAGACCACCGTCGGCCGGGTGCAGACCCCCACTCTGGCCATCCTGGTGGAGCGCGAGGAGAGGATCCGCCGGTTCCTTCCGCGCAACTACTGGGAGCTGCATGCCACCTTCGGCTGCGAGGCCGGGCAATACGTCGGCCGGTGGTTCGACGAACGGTTCACCAAGCCCTCGGGCAAGGAGGCCGACGAAGCCCTCCGCGCCGAGCGGATCTGGGAGGCCGACAAGGCCGCCGCCATCCGCGATCGGTGCCTGGGCAAGCCGGGCGTGGTCACCGAGGAGAGCAAGCCCAGCAGTCAACTCGCCCCCGCCCTCTTCGACCTGACCACCCTCCAGCGGGAGGCCAACCGTCGGTTCGGGTTCTCGGCCTCCCGCACGCTGCAAATCGCCCAGGCGCTGTACGAGCGGCACAAGGTGCTCACCTACCCGCGTACCGATTCGCGCGCGCTGCCCGAAGACTACCTCGGCACCGCCCGGAGCGTGCTCGAGACCATGAACGGCGCCGGCTACGGCCGCTTCGCCGCCACCATCCTCGACCAGGGTTGGGTGCGTCCCAACAAGCGCATCTTCAACAACGCCAAGGTCAGCGACCACTTCGCCATCATCCCCACCACGGTGGAGCCCAAGGGGCTGAGCGACATCGAGGCGCGCATCTACGACATGGTGGCCAAGCGGTTCCTGGCGGTGTTCTACCCCGCGGCCGAGTACCTCATCACCACCCGCATCACCCGGGTCGAGGGCGAGCCCTTCAAGACCGAGGGCAAGGTGCTGGTCAAGGCCGGATGGCTCGAGATCTACGGCCGCGAGGCCCAGGCCCAGAACGAGGGTGAAGAGACCACCGCCAACCTGGTGCCCGTGAGGCCCGACGAGCGGGTGCGCACCGAGGCGATCGAACAGAAGGCGAGCCAGACCAAGGCCCCGCCCCGCTACAACGAGGCGACCCTGCTGGGCGCCATGGAGGGTGCCGGCAAGCTCGTCGAGGACGACGAGCTGCGCTCCGCCATGGCCGACCGGGGACTCGGCACCCCGGCCACCCGCGCCTCGATCATCGAGGGTCTGGTCGACGAGGAATACCTCCACCGCAACGGCAACGAACTGCAGCCCACGGGCAAGGCCTTCATGCTCATCGCCCTGCTCCGCGGACTGGGCATCGAGGAACTGAGCAAGCCCGAGCTCACCGGCGAATGGGAGCACAAGCTCAAGGAGATGGAGGCCGGCCGCTACACCCGGCCCCGGTTCATGCAGGACATCGCCGAGATGACCCGGCGCATCGTCGAGCGCACCAAGGCCTTCCAGGGCGACGAGGTGCCCGGTGACTTCGGCGACCTGGCCCACGCCTGCCCCAAGTGCGGTGCCACGGTGAAGGAGAACTACCGGCGCTTCCAGTGCACCGGTTGCGACTTCAGCCTGCCGAAGTTCCTGGCCAGCCGGCTGATGGAGGCCCGCGAGATGGACCAACTCATCAAGGCCGGCCTGCTGGGTCCCCTCCAGGGTTTCCGTTCCCGTCAGGGATTCCCCTTCGCCGCGGTCATCAAGCTCGATGCCGAGAAGAAGCTGGTCTTCGACTTCGGCGACGACAAGAAGGACGACGGCACCTCGGCCGAGGTCGATTTCACGGGCAAGGAACCCGTGGGCCACTGCCCCAAGTGCCAGGGCAACGTCTTCGAGAACGGGATGAACTATGTCTGCGAGCGCTCCGTGAGCGCCTCCAAGTCGTGCGATTTCCGCACCGGCAGCATCATCCTCCAGCAGGCCATCGACCGCACGCAGGCCGCCAAGCTCCTTTCCCAGGGCAAGACCGACCTGCTCAAGGAATTCGTCTCCAAGAAGACGGGTCGCAAGTTCGAGGCCTTCCTGACCCTCAAGGACGGAAAGGTCGGCTTCGAGTTCGCACCGCGGGAGAAGAAGTTCCCGGACAAGGCGGAGAAGGCGGCCGAGCCGGAGGTGAAGGTCGACTTCACCGGGCAGACCACGGTCGGCGCCTGCCCGAAGTGCAAGGGCAAGGTGTACGAGGGACCCACTGCGTGGATCTGCGAGCGCACCCAGGCCGACACGCGCAAGTGCACCTTCAAGGTGGGCAAGACGATCCTGTCGCAGACGGTCGAACGACCGCAGGTCGAGAAGCTCCTCAGGGACGGCCGCACCGAGGCCCTGTCGGGCTTCCTGTCCAAGGCGGGCAAGAACTTCACCGCCCACCTCGTGCTGGGGCAGCGGGGCAAGGTAGAGTTCGAGTTCCCGAACCGCTGATTTTATTTTTGGGAGGGGGCGACGGTGATCGCTTCCAAACTGAGGCCCAATCCCGGTCGCCGTTTCGGACGTGCAACCTCAGGGGCTCCGGATCAGGGCGGGCGATCGAGCGAGAAGCGATCCCGGGTGCGCAGGTAGTCGGTGCCGCCCATGCGGCCGACGAGGTCCAGGCGATCGGGGTCCGGATATCCGCTGGAACCGATCACGCCGTCGGCCACGTGCATCCACACGATGCGCCCCAACACCAGATTGCCGCCCGCCGGGCCTTCGCTGACGCGGATGACACGGTCGAGCCGGCACTCGAAGGCCACCGAGGCGCTGGCCACACGGGGAGGTCGCACCTTCACCGAGGGCGCCGTGGCGACCCGGAACCGCTCGAACTCGCTCTCCTCATACCCCAGCAGGGCCGAGGTGGCATTCATGGCCTCGGCATCGGCGGCCGAGACGGTGTTCACCACGAACTCCCCGGTCGCCTCGAGGTTGCGCAAGGTGTCCTTGGGCGAGCCATCCCGATGGTTCACCGGGCAGAACATCAGGGTCGGCGGCCGCGCGCAGATGCCCTGGAAGAAGCTGAACGGCGCGAGGTTCGGGACCCCTTCGACCGACAGCGTGCTCACCCAGGCGATCGGGCGCGGGAGGATGGAGTGGATCATCCACTCGTACATCGTCCGGGTGTTCTGCTGGTCCGGATCGAGTTCCATGGCTCAACCCCCTTCCCAACCCAGCAGGAAGTGCAGCACGAGGTCCGGCAGGTCGAGGCTGTAGCCGCCCTCGAGCACGGCGAAAGTTGGCACGCCTGAGGCACGCGCCCATTGGCCGAGCATCTGGAAGTCCTCGCGCTCGAGGGTGCCGTTGGCCAGCGGATCCTTGGAATAGGCATCGAAGCCCGCGGAGATCCCGATGAGGCGCGGCCGGGTGGCCAGGAGCCGCTGCCACGCCTTCTCAAGGGCCCAGCGCCAGGTCGTCCGCGGGGATCCGCCGGGCACGGGATGGTTGAAGCAGTTCGGCCCGACGTCGGCCTGTCCGGTGCCGGGATAGGCATCGCCCTGGTGCACGGAGGCGAAGGCGACGCCGTCCACGCCCTTGAGGCAATCCTCGGTGCCGTTGCCGTGGTGCACATCGAAGTCGAAGACGGCGACGGGTCCGAGCCCCCGGCTCTTGGCCTCCAACGCCGCCAGGGCCATCGATGAATAGTAGCAGAACCCCATGGCCCGATGCCGCTCGGCATGATGGCCCGGGGGCCGCATCAACGCGAAGGCCGGCTCGCCGGAGACCGCCAACTCCATGGCGCGGACCGCGGCGCCGACGGAACGTCGGGCATGGCCCTCGATGTCCGGGTGCCACGGCGTGTCGGCATCGAACGGGGCCTCGACCTTCATGCGGGCGAGGTGTGCGGGCGAGTGCCCGAGCAGCAGCAGCGCGTCGGCGACCTCGACGGGCTCGGCCCAGCGGATCGGCAGGGATTTCTGCGACTTGAGCAGGTCCGCCGTCCGGGCCACGCGGTTGGGTTTCTCAGGATGCCCCGGCTGGTGGTAGGCGGTGCAGCGGGGATCGAGGACGATCGTCATGGGAGTGGCGTCGGTTCAGGACGAGGCGGCGCGATCAGCGTTTCAGCAGTTCCAGCAGGCCTTCCGCACACAGGCGGGCGAACTCCGGATCGTTGATGTTGCCGTCGTACTCGGTCACCGGGATGTCTTCCCGAAGGTTCGACGTCCAGGCCTCGAAGAGCGCGGCATCGGCCTCGGGCCAATGGAACGGCTGGCCCGGGGCGCTGATGACGCTGATACCCCGCAGCGGGAGGAACACCCGGACGGGCCCCGTCGACAGGTTGCATTTCTCGGCCAGGACCTTGCCCAACCGCGCGCATTCCTCCGGATTGGTGCGCATCAGCGTCACCTGCGCGTTGTGGTGGTAGAAGCGTCGGCCGGCGAATCGAGCGGGCACCGTGGCCGGTTCTCCGAAGTTCACCATGTCGAGGCACCCGGGCGTGACGATGGCCGGAACCCCGGACCTGGCCGCGGCCTCGCAGCGCGTCGGGCCCGCCTTGAGCACCCCGCCAACCAGCTCGTCGGCCCACTCGGTGGTGGTGATGTCCAACACGCCGGAGACCAGGCCGCTTTCGACCAGCGACTCCAGCGTGCGGCCGCCGGTGCCGGTGGCTGCGAAGATCATCACCTCGTAGCCGCCGGCCTCGAGGATCTCGCGGGCACGGGTCACGCAGGCCGTGGTGTTGCCGAACTGCGAGGCCACGATCACCGGCTTGGACCCGGCCTCGGGCGGACGCGCCGACACCATGCCGCAGATGGCCCCGGCCGCCTGGGCCAGGATCACGCGGGACAGCCGGTTGATCCCCGCCACATCGACCACGCTGGGCATCATCACAATGTCCTTCACGCCGACATAGGGAGCGGTGTTGCCGCTGGCCAGCGTCGAGACCATGAGCTTCGGGAACCCGACGGGCAGCGCGCGCATGGCGGCCGTACAGATGGCGGTGCCGCCCCCGCCGCCCAGCGAGATCACCCCGTCGATCCGGCCCTCACGGTGCAACCGGGCGAGCACCAACGGAGCGGCCCGGGTCATCAGGCCCACCGCCTCGCCGCGGTCCCGCCGCGCGACCACCGCGGCCAGGTCAGCGCCGGCCGCCCGGGCCACCTCCTCCCTGAAGATGTCGGCCTCGAGCGTCGCCGGGCCCAGTGTGCCGACGTCGATCCGGAGCACGGAATGCCCCAGCTCCCGGATGCGGTCGGCCACGTAGCGATGCTCCTCCCCCTTGGTGTCGAACGTCCCCAGAACAGCGATGGTGGCCATGGATGTTCGGAAGGTATCGTCGGTCTCTGGAATGGGCCAACCCGAAAGGGCTGAGAAGCGGACGTGCAAATGGCCCCAGGTCTCCAATCGGCCTCCTTCCGAAGGATCGGATCGCACGACACGCGAGCACTCAATCCATCGACGCTTCCCAGGCCACCCAGGGGGGCATCGGGCAATCGAGTCCATCGGCGATGGCACGCAGGAGTTCGGCCTCGGCTTCGTGCAAAACCCCGTCGTGGGCGACGGTCTGGGCGGCCGCATCGACCACCCGGCGGCGGATCTCCGGGGTCGCCTCCGCCAACCGGTCCAAGGCCGAATCGACCTCCACGAGGCCGCACTCCTCCAGGGCCAGGAATCGCAGCCCGACCTCGGAGCCATCGAGGCCCAGGTGGTCGACACCGCACACGAACGCGGCCTCGGGATCCGACGTCGACGACGTCCCCAGGCGGGCCAGGCAGGACAGCAGCAGCCCGCCATCGGCGGCGACCTCTGCGAGGTGGTGGTGCCGGACAACACGCCGGGGCACCGCCCCGAAATGCGGGGCCATGTGCCGGCGCAGGTTGCGCTGCAACGCGAACTCGAAGAGATCGACCTGCCGGTCGGCGGCGACCAGGGCCTCCGTGGTGCGACAGAACTCGGTGTATTGGGAGGCCGACAAATGAAGCAGGCTTCCGGTGGCCAGCGCCGCGACCGGGAGTCGTGCCATGGGCGGAAGTCCATCGAGGGACTGCAGCAGCCGGCGGACCTCCAGATCCAGCCCCGGGGCGATCCACGCCGCCAGGTCGCCCAGCCGGGCCTCACGGGCATGTTCGTCGCGACCGAGCAGCAGCCCGTGGATCACAGCCGATGCACCAAACGGATCCTGGACGGCCTGCGCCACGTCCTCCGGCAACGAGGCGAGCAACCCCCGGGTCGCCCGCATCCCGGAGGCCGTAGGGCCCGCGGGCAACCGGCCCAGCCGGCCCAGCGCGATCGCGCCGCCACCGGCGATCCCGGCCAATCCAGCCACGCCGTTCGAACCGACCGCATCCCCCGCCCCGTCTGGACCCACCAGGGCGGCGATCTCCGGATTGAAGGACGGATCAAGCAGGCGGATCCGCTCCTCGAGGGGCGGATGCGTCGCGAAGAGGCTGTCGAAGGCACTGGCAAAGAACATGTGCGAGAAGGCCGCGGCCCTGGGGTGGGCGATGGTGGATCGGCCGGCGTGACCGGCGATCTTCTTGAGGGCCCCGGCGATGCCGGCCGGGTTGCGCGTGAACTGCACGGCCGAGGCGTCGGCCAGGTGCTCCCGCTGGCGCGAGATCGCCGCCTGGACGGCCCGGGCGAAGATCTGGCCAATCCATCCGATGGCCATGAGACCTAATCCCAGGGCCAGGAGGGCGACCGTTCCATTGCCGTTGCCCTCACGCCGCCGGGGGCGGTCGTCGCTCCGGGCAGTCGCCTCGAAGAGGATCCTCCCCGTCACGGCGATGCCCAGGATGCCGTACAACCATCCGGTCAGACGGATGTTCCGGAGCATGTCGCCATTGAGGATGTGGCTGAACTCGTGCGCCACGACCCCCTGCAACTCGTCCCGGGTCAACCGTTCGAGGCCCCCGCGCGAGACAGCCACCGCATAGTCGTCGGTCGTGTGCCCGGCGGCGAAGGCGTTGATCCCGGACTCGCCCTCCAGCACGAACATCTCCGGCAAGGGAACCCCCGACGCGATGGCCATCTCTTCCACGACATTCAGGAAACGCCGCTCGCCGGGATCCCGCGTGCCCGGCGACACCGGTCGCCCGCCGCAGGCCTCCGCCACGGCACGCCCGCCGCCGGTGAGCTGGAGCCGGCCGACCACGATGCCGATGCCGATCACCGCGAGGGTTCCGGCCGCGCTGTAGGGCAGGAAGCGCGCATCCCAAAGCTGCTCCCCCCGCGCGAGGATGGCCGAGGCCAGGGCCTGGACGGACAACACGATCCCCGCCACGCCGAAGGCATAGAGCACCAGCAGGCGCCCGGTGTTCCTCCGGGCCCGAAGCTGCCGCTCGTGGAAGTTCATGGAAGACAGCGAGGAGGACCGGCCCATGGCCTTGCCCCGCCTCCCCGGCGCTCAGAACGACACCCGAACACCCTTGCGCTCCTCAGGCGCATCGACCTGCCAAAGTTCCGCGGCGGCGAACTGGAATAGCCCGGCGATGAGGTTGGTCGGGAAACTCTCGCGCCGCGTGTTGTACTCGGTCACCGCGTCGTTGAAGGCCTGCCGGGCGAAGGACACCTTGTTCTCGGTGGAGGTGAGTTCCTCCTGCAGCGCGAGCATGTTCTGGTTGGCCTTGAGGTCCGGGTACGATTCGGCCACCGCCAGCAACCGGCCCAGGCCCGATCCGAGCGCCTGCTCGGCCTCCAGCAGCTGCTTCATGGCCTCCGGATCGGCAGGGTTGGCGGCCACCCGCGACGAGGCGTTCATCGCCGCTCCTCGCGCCGCGACCACGGCCTCGAGGGTAGTGCTTTCATGCTTCATGAACGCCTTGCAGGTCTCCACCAGGTTCGGGATCAGGTCGTAGCGCCGCTTGAGCTGCACATCGATCTGCGAGAACGCGTTCTTGAGGCGGTTGCGAAGCGTCACCAACGCGTTGTAGGCACCGGCGACATACAGGCCGACGACGACAACGACGAGGACCAGAGAACCGAGCACGATGAGGAGGATGAGGCTCATGGGAGTCCGGGGGATGATCCGCCGAGGTTCGCCACTCTGGGGATCCGACGGATCCTTGGAGCTCGCCCCAACGTCTGATGGAAGCAAAGCCCAATCCCGTGCCCCTCGCAAGGGGGCGCCTGAAACCTCGACTCGACGACGCCACCGGATACTCCACCCAGCCGCAGCCCTCAGCCCGCGGAGACGTCCTCGTGGCGGCAGCCGACACGGCACGTTTCTCCGGGCGATCGCCCTCCCCTACCACCACCGCCAGTCGACGCTGGGCTTGGGATCGAAGATCCAGGCCTCCATCTGCTTCGGCTCCGGGAAACGGTAGTTCTCCACGTGACCGTCACCAAAGAGCATGTTGAAGCGGCTCTGGCCCTTGTAGTTGTGCCACATGCTCTTGGGATCGGTGTTGCCCCGGTTCGAGTGCCAGGCCCAATCGCCTTGCACGATCTTGTGAGAGGCCCCCTGGGCCACCTCCGCAGTCTTGATCGGGGCCCTCTGGTAGGGATCGGCTGAGCCCGCATCGCCCATGACGTGCCGGGTGCGGAACGAGTCGTGCTGCCACTGCGGGAGGTAGCTCGTCCCGTAGCTGCGGTAGCAGTTCTTGATGTTGGCCCCGTTGAGCAGGTCGCCCTTGTCGTTCGGGCACCGGAAGGTCTCGAACGCCGGGGCGTACCCGTTGAGCGGCCGGTTGGTCGCGGCGATGAACACGCTGTAGGTGCCGTTGGTGCCCCCGGAGCCATGCCAGTCTCGGGTCAGCGGATAGGTCTCGCGGTGGTCATCGGCGTACATCTGCACGGCCAGGCCGATCTGCTTCTGGTTGCCGGCACACTTCACCTGGGTGGCCTTGGCCTTCGACCGCGCGAGAGCCGGCAGGAGCATGCCCGCGAGGATGGCGATGATGGCGATGACCACGAGCAACTCGATGAGCGTGAAGCCTCGACGCCGGGAGCTGATTGAATGGTTCATGGGTGAAGGATCACTCTTTGGGGATGGGAGGAGATTTACCAGCTCCCCCTTCACCAACCAACCCCAAACCGTCGCCCCAAACCGTCGCCCCAAACCGTCGCCCCAGTTCCCGGACGAGCCCATGGTTGCTTCCCGGGTGCCCCAGCGCGCCGTTTCCCTTCCCGTCTTTACGGTTACGAGTAGTAGCCAATATCAAGACCTGACCCTCTTTGATTGAGAGTACCCAATATCAAGAACTGACCCCATTTTCGATGGTTCGAGGATTGCCCCGGATCGGTGGGGTGACAGAGGGTTTGGGGAGGGACATCCATGGGGACGAAGGCCACACCAGAGACGGCACCGGTTCCGATGCCGGAGCCGATGCCGGCGTCCGTTTCGGGGCCTTCCACCACGCCCGCTGCCGGCACCGGCGAGCCCAGCGGGCTGGATTCTCCGGTGTCGGCGGTGGCCGGGGTGGGGTCGGCGCGGGCCCGGCTGTTGGCCAAGCGGGGCATCGTCACCGTGGGCGACCTGCTGCTGGATGCGCCGCGACGGCACGAGGATCGTCGCCGGTTCAGCAAGATCCGCGAACTGCAGGAGGGGCAGAAGACGACCGTGTCGGGCAAGGTCACCGCGATGGGCAACAAGACCTTCGCCCGCACCGGCCGCAGCGTCTTCGAGGTCATCCTCGATGACGGCAGCGCGCACCTTCATTGCCGCTGGTGGAACCTGCCCCAGATGGAGCGGTTCTTCGACGTGGGCGATGAGCTGGTGGTCCATGGCAAGGTCCGCTCGATCCGGCCCAGGGCCATGGACCACCCGGAGACCGAGACGCTCTCGTCGGTCACCCGCGAGGCCGATCCGGAGACGCTGGCCACGGGGGGCACGGCGGGCGCTGGAACCACCGGAGCCACCGATCCGTCGGAAGAGCCCAGCCTGCACGTGGGCCGCTGGGTGCCCATCTACGGGCTCACCGACGGCCTGACCCAGCGGGCGCGCCGATGGATCGCCTGGAATGCCTTGAAGGCCTTTGGCGACCGCATCCCCGAGTCGGACCCGGACTTGCTGACCGAGGCCAGCCGGTCGGGCCGCACCGCCTCCGAGGACGGCCAGCAGGAGATCCCGATGCTGGCCCAGGCCTGGCCCTCGCGCGCGCAGGCGATTCGGGACCTGCATTTCCCGGAGAACGACACCGATGCGGAGCGCGCCCGGCAACGGCTCGCCCTCGATGAGTTCATCGCGCTCCAGTTCGCGATCCAACGCCGCCGCCTGAACCTCGAGGCCAAGGCCACCGCCCTGCCCTGCCAAGGCGACAATTCGCTCATGCGCCCGTTCCTGGCGCGACTCGGATTCCGCCCCACCCAGGCCCAGAACCGGGTGCTGCGGGAGATCCGGGAGGACATGGGCGGCACCCTGCCCATGCGGCGGTTGCTCCAGGGCGACGTGGGCTCGGGCAAGACCTTGGTGGCGGCGGCGGCGGCCTTGATGGCGCTCGAGAGCGGGTACTCGGTCGTGGTGATGGCCCCCACCGAGATCCTGGCCCAGCAACTCCACGCGAATTTCCGCCGATGGCTCGAGCCGCTGCAGGTTCCCGTGCACCTCTGGACCGCCAGCGTGAAGTCGCGCTCCGGGGCAGGCACGGATCCGGGCACGGTCCCCGGGCTGGAGTTTGGGTTCCGCGACGTGGGCCTGACCGTGGGCACGCACGCCCTCATCGAGGCGGGTTTCCTGCCCGAGCGGCTGGGCCTGGTCATCATCGATGAGCAGCACCGCTTCGGCGTGGCCCAGCGGGAGCGCCTGCTGCGCAAGGGACGCTATCCGCACCTGCTGGTGATGACCGCCACGCCCATCCCCCGCACGCTGGGCCTGACCCTGTACGGCGACCTCGACCTGAGCGTGATCGACGAGAAGCCGCCGGGACGCGGCAAGATCCGGACCCACCTCCGCTCGCCCGAGGCGCTGCCCAAGGTCTGGGCCTTCCTCCGCCAGGAGATGGATCGCGGGCATCAGGCCTACATCGTCTATCCGCGCATCCTCGACACCGGGGAGGAGGACGCCAAATCGGTGGAGGCCGAATTCCCGCGCATCAGCAACGCCTTGGAACCCCACCCGATCGGCAAACTCCACGGCCGCATGCCAGCGGAGGAGAAGGAACGCGTGCTCTCGGAATTCCGGGCCGGCCGGATCCACGCCCTGGTCGCCACCTCCGTCATCGAGGTGGGCATCGACGTGCCGCAGGCCACGCTCATGCTCATCGAGAATGCCCAGCAGTTCGGGTTGGCCCAACTGCACCAGTTGCGCGGACGCATCGGCCGGGGAGCCGACGAGAGCCACTGCATCCTCGTGAGTGGCAAGGCGGCCACCACCGCCAAGACCGCCCCTGCGCCGGTGACGGAGGATCCGCGGCTGAAGGCCTTCGCCGAGATCGAGGACGGGTTCGAATTGGCGGAACTCGACTTCAAGCTTCGGGGTGCGGGCGAACTGACCGGCCTGGCCCAGAGCGGTTCCAATCACCTGCGCTTTGGCAGCCTCATCGAGGACCGGCCGCTGGTGGAGTTCGCCCGGCGGCTGGTGCGCGATCACCTGCGTCGGCCGGGCAGGTCTTCCGGGAACGACATCGGCCCGGGGGCATCCCCCGCCGGGCCCAAGGGCCTTCCTGTCCCGCATTCTGCGGCTGACCCGGGCGGCGATCCCGGATAGCCTCCTGCCCAAGTTGGAGTCCTCCCACAGTCAGCGTGTCCACGAGGACCCTTGGCGGGTCTTCAAGATCATGGCGGAGTTCGTCGAGTCGTTCGACACCCTCTCGCGCCTGCCGCCGGCGGTGACCTTCTTCGTGTCGGCCCGCAGCCGTCCGGAAGATCCGTGCTACGTCATGGCCGAGGCCATCGCCGCCGGGCTGGCCAAGGAACGTTTCGCCGTCATCACGGGCGGTGGACCGGGCGTGATGGAGGCCGCCAACAAGGGGGCTGCGCAGGCCGGCGTTATCAGCGTGGGTCTCAACATCGTCCTGCCCAAAGAACAGAAGCCCAACCCCTATTCCAACGTCGCCATCCACTTCCACTACTTCTTCATCCGCAAGGTGGCCCTCGTGAAATACAGCGTGGCCTTCGTCTTCATGCCGGGCGGCTTCGGCACCATCGACGAACTCTTCGAGATCGCCACGCTCCTGCAGACGCGGCGGATCCCCTGGTTTCCCCTGATCCTCGTCTGCCGCGACGACTGGAAGGGGCTCTTCGATTGGCTGAAGACCACCCTGGAGGCCCGTGGCACGATCTCCCCGGGCGACCTCGACCTGCTGAAGATGGCCGACACGCCGGAGGAGGTGCTGGGCATCATCACCGAGTACCGGGAAATGGTGGGCATCCCGGAATCCGTCCCGGAGGTGTTCCGCTGATCCAGCCCGAGTTCTCACCCGGTTGTCACCCACCAGGCACCGGTTCGACACCTTCCAACTCCGACATCATCCCACCATGATCTCACTCCAACGACTGGTCGGCGGCGGCGACATCTTCTTCGACCTGCTCGAACAGAGCGCCGATGAGGCCCACGAAAGCGTCCGGATCTTCGTCAAGAACCTCGCCTCACCCGACCCGGCCGCGCTCGACCAGTTCGCGGTCGTTCGCCGGAAGGAGAAGCGCATCACCGAGGAGATCAGCCAGCGGCTCACCCAGACCTTCGTCACCCCGCTCGAGCGCGAGGACATCGACGCGCTGGCGCAGGCCCTCTACAAGATCACGAAGACGCTCGAGAAGTTCGCCGAGCGCTACCAGGTCAGCCCGCCCCCTCTGCCAAGGGACCGTTTCCACCGCCAGGCCGAACTGCTCCAGCAATCGATGGAAACGCTGCAGGCGATGGTGCGGGAACTGCGCTCGTCGCCTGATCTCGGCAGGATCAAGGACCAGAACCTGAAGTTGCAGTACCTCGAGGGACAGGCGGACAACCTCATGGTCGAGCGCCTGAAGGATCTTTACCACACGCCTCATGGGGCGGTGAGTGTGGTGGCCCTCAAGGATCTTTACGACCTGCTGGAGAAGGTCATCCACCGTTGCCGCGACGCCGGGAACATCGTCGTCCAAATCGTCCTCAAGAACTCCTGAGGCTTGGGCCCCGGAGAGATCCCGGAGAGATCCCGAAGGTCGGTCTGAAGGTCGTCGTGAGGGAGGTCACAGGCCCCGTCCCGGCTTGACCGAACCCCACCCGCCTCAGCGTGCCGAGCCGTTGGCGGGGATGGGCCCCGGGTGGATGTCGAGGTAGGTGTAGTCCTTCAGCCCCTTCTCGTACTCGTCGAGCAGGCGCATGCCCTCGGTGGGCTTGAGCTTGTCGCCCTTGATGGCGGCATCCACCTGGACCTTCATCTGGCGCTTGAGCTCGCCCTCGTCGTACTGCACCGAGGTCAGGCACTGGCTGATGGTGTTGCCCTCGATCACCTCCTCGACGTAGTAGCCGCAGGGCTCGTCGGGCTCGAGGAAGACGTGCACCTCGTTGACCCGGCCGAAGAGGTTGTGCAGGTCACCCATGATGTCCTGATAGGCGCCCATGAGGAAGAACCCGAGGTAGTACGGCTCCTGCCCCTGCGGGGTCTCGCGCAACTCGTGCAGCGGCAGGGTGTCGCGCACGTCGCGCAGGTCGACGAACTTGTTCATGCACCCGTCGGAGTCGCAGGTGATGTCCACCAGCGTGCCCTCGCGCGTCGGGCGCTCGAGCAGGCGGTGCACCGGCATCACGGGGAACAACTGCCCCAGCGCCCAGTGGTCGAGCAGCGACTGGAAGACCGAGAAGTTGCACAGGTACTGGTCGCCGAGGCTGTCCTCGAGCTGACGGATTTCCTCGGGCACGTAGGCCTGGCCGCGGAACGACTGCACAACCTCCTTGGAGATCTCCCAGTAGAGGGTCTCGATCTTGGCCTTCTCGGGCAGCTCCAGCACGCCCAGGGTGAACATCTGGTGGGCGTCTTCCTTGCGCTCGAGCGCGTCGTGGAACGCCTCGAGCTTGTTGAGCTTCCCGAGGTTGTCCCGGATCTCGAGCATCTCCTTCACCAACCGGTGCTCGTCGGCCCCGTACCGGAACTCGACCTCCGGCCGGGCCTTGTCGATGGACCCGAACACCTCGACCACCAGCACCGAGTGGTGGGCCACCAGCGCACGGCCCGACTCGCTGACGATGTCGGGATGGGGCACCCCCTCGGCATTGCAGACATCGGCGATATAGTAGACGATGTCGTTGGTGTATTCCTGCAGCGTGTAGTTGGTCGAGCTGTCGAAGGCGCTGCGCGACCCGTCGTAGTCCACGCCGAGACCGCCACCGACATCCATGAACTCGATGGGAAAGCCCATCTTCTTGAGCTTGGCGTAGAAGCGGGCGGCCTCCTGGACGGCCTTCTTGACCGTGAGGATATCGGGCACCTGCGAGCCGATGTGGAAGTGCAGCAGCTTGAAGCTGTTGGGAAGGTTCTCGGCGCGGAGCAGCTCGGCCGCGGCCAGCAGCTCCGAGGTGCTCAGGCCGAACTTGGCGTTCTCGCCCCCGCTCTCGGCCCACTTCCCTGCGCCCTTGCTCAGCAGGCGGGCCCGGATGCCGATCATGGGATCGACGCCGACCTGCTTGGAGACGCTCACGATCTGGCGTAATTCCTCGAGCTTCTCGACCACGAGGATGACCTTCTTGCCGAGCTTGATGCCCGAGAGGGCCAGCCGGATGAAGGCCTGGTCCTTGTAGCCGTTGCAGATGATGAGGCCGCCGGGCTGGTCCTGCAGCGCCATGCCGGCGTACAGCTCGGGCTTGGATCCGACCTCGAGGCCGAAATTGAAGGCCTTGCCCGCATCGAGGATCTCCTCCACCACCTCGCGGAGCTGGTTGACCTTGATGGGGAAGACGCCGCGGTAGGTGCCCTTGTACTGGAACTCGACGATCGAGTTGCGGAAGGCGTGGTTCAGGTGGGCGACCCGGTCGCGCAGGATGTCCTGGAAGCGGATGAGGAGCGGGAACTGCAGCTTGCGCTGGCGGGCCTCCTCGATGATGTCGGCGATCTCGATGGCCGCGCCCTTCTCGCGCATCGGCGTCACCACCACGTTGCCCTCGGCGTTGACGTCGAAATACCCGGCTCCCCAGCGGTCGATGTTGTAGAGGGTGCGCGCGGCGGGGATGTCCCAGGGGGTGGGCACGGCGGCGGGCGCGGGTCTGGGTTCGCTCATGGGTGACAACGCAGCAAAGCCGGGACTCTAGAAACGAGCGGGGTGGATTCAAGCGACAGGTTTCAAAAAATGCGGGCAGCAGGCACGGGGTGGGTCGGGCTTGGACTTGGGCCCGGGGCGGTTTCGCGGCATGATGTCCGCAACATGCGACTGCTGATCGCCATCACCGGGGCCAGCGGGACGATCTACGCCCAGCGCCTGCTGGACCAGTTGGACGCCCGCGAGCACGAGGTCCATGTCATGCTCAGCCAGTACGCCCCGCAGGTCATCGACGCCGAGCAGCCCGGGGGCCTCCGCCTGGGCGACGGGGTGCAGGTGCACAACCACCGCTCGATGAACCTTCCCTTCGCCAGCGGGTCCAACCCGCCGGACGCCATGGTGGTGATCCCGTGCAGCATGGGCACCCTGGGCCGGATCGCCCACGGGCTGAGCTCCGACTCGATACTCCGGTGCGCGGACGTGATGCTCAAGGAACGCCGCCGACTCATCCTCGTGCCTCGCGAGACGCCGATCTCGCTGGTGCACGTGAGGAACTTCGAGCTGCTCATCCAGGCCGGCGCCCAGCTGATCCCGGCCAATCCGCACTTCTACAACCGACCCACCACGGTCGAGGCCGTCGCCGACACGGTGGTGGCCAGGGTGCTGGACCATCTCGGGGTGGCCCACCGGCTCACCGTGCGATGGCAGGAGGAACCCGAATAGCCGCTCGAAATCGCCCCCTCACGTCCCGTCGCCCTGCCCCTCCCCGGATCCCGATGATCTCCCTGCTCTCCAAGTGGGCTTCCTTCGTGAAGTTCAGCCACACCGTGTTCGCGCTGCCCTTCGCGCTCGCGTCCATGATGCTCGCGGCCCGCGACCAACGCGGCTGGCCGGGCTGGCGCGTCTTCCTGCTGGTGCTGGCGGCGATGGTGGGCGGACGCACCTGCGCCATGGCCTTCAACCGCATCGTGGACCGGCGCTTCGACGCGCTCAACCCGCGGACCGCCGGTCGGCACCTGCCGGCCGGGGCCATCTCGATGGCCAGCGCCGTGGCCCTGTGCCTGCTCAGCGGGGCGGTGCTGGTGGGTGCCAGTTGGGCCCTCAACCCGCTGTGCTTCGCCCTGTCGCCGGTGGCGCTGTTCCTCATCTGCTTCTACTCGCTGACCAAGCGGTTCACCGACTTCACCCATGTGTGGCTGGGGCTGGCCCTGGCCATCGCCCCGGTGGGCGCCTGGCTGGCGGTCAAGGGCGGCGTCGACTTCGCGCCGGTGATCGACGGCAAGACCCGCCTGAGCCACGGCGCCCTGGTGCCCCTGGCGATGGCCGCGTCGGTGCTGCTGTGGCTCTTCGGCTTCGACATCATCTACGCCACGCAGGACTACGAGTTCGACCGCCGGCAGGGGCTGCATTCGCTGGTGGTGCGCTGGGGGCCCAAGAATGCGCTGGGCGTGGCCTTCATTGCGCACCTGTTGCTGTGGATCCTCCTGGCCGTCTTCGGCGCGCTGGCGGCCTTCCGGCTGGCCTACTGGCTGGGCCTGGTGGTGATCGGCGTCCTGCTGCTGGCCGAGCACCTGCTGGCGCGGCGTCGGGACACCCATTCGGTGAACGTCGCCTTCTTCAAGCTCAACGGCACCATCAGCACCCTTTTCCTCGGGCTCGTCGCCGTGGAGGTGGTGTTCCCCTGGTTCCGCCTCCAGTGGGCCGAGAGCCTCTTCCGGTGATCGCCCCGAGCCGCCCCGCCCTTTCGCTGAATCGTCTACCGGACCGACGGGTCCCCGAGCAGGTGCTCCCGGAGGAACTGCACCGTGGCCAGGAACTGGAAGTCGGCATTGGGCTTCTTGGCGAACCCGTGCCCCTCGTCCTTGGCCATCAGGTAGGCGCAGGTCTGCCCGTTGGCCCGGACGGCCTGGACCATCTGCTCGGACTCGCCCAGCGGCACGCGGGGATCGTTCCTGCCCTGCACGACCATGAGCGGCACCCGGATGCGATAGGCCTGGTTGAGCGGCGAGATCTTCTCGAGGTGCGCCCGCATGGCCGGATCCCGTTCGTCGCCGTACTCCACGCGCCGCAGGTCGCGGCGGTAGTCCTGGGTGTTGGTGAGGAAGGTGACGAAGTTGGAGATGCCCACGATGTCCACGCCGCAGCGCAGGCGGTCGCTGTAGTGGACCAGGGACGCCAGCGTCATGTACCCGCCATAGCTGCCGCCCATCACCGCCACGCGGCCCGCGTCGAGGCCGGCATCCGCACGGACCCAGTCGAGGAAGGCGCCGATGTCCTTGACCGAGTCCTCGCGCCGAAACCCGTCGTCGAGGGTCAGGAACCGCTTCCCATAGCCGGCCGAGCCCCGGACGTTGGGCACCAGCAGGGCGACCCCCGATTCGTTCAGCAGGTGGTTGTACCGGGCCATGAAGCCGGGGCGCGACTGCGACTCCGGCCCGCCATGTATGATCATCACCACGGGCCGCCGCCCCGGGAACCGGGAGGGATCGGGCCGGTAGACGAAGGCGCTGACCTCGAGCCGGTCGAAGCTGGACACCGTGACCAGCTCGGGCTCGCGGAACTCCGAGGCGGGCAGGCCTCCGGTCTCGCTCTCGGTCCAGCGGGTCAACCGTCCGGACCGGACATCGACCGAATAGGCGTCGGACGGGGAACGAGCGTGGGAGAGGCTGAAGCCGAGGTCCTTGCCGTTCGGATGCCACTCGAGCCCGGTCAGCACCCCGTCGGGCAGGCCCGACACCGGGCGGATCTTGCCCGATCCCAGCGCCAGCAAGAACAGGCGGCTCACCCCGTTCTCGTTGGTCACGAAGGCCACCCGGTCGCCGTCCGGGGACACCTCGAAGGCCTCGACGTCCCACGCCCGCCCCCCGGGGGCGCGGCCGCGCGCCCCGTCGTCGACCAGCCGGGTGTGCCGGCCGCTGGCCACGTCGATGCGCACCAGGTGCAGGAACTCCGAATCAAGGTCCGTCGTGGCGATCACGCTGCGCCCATCCCGTGACAGGCGGGCCGAGGCATGGGACACCGGACGTCCGTGGTCCGGGGTCAGGCGGATCGCCTTCCGTTGGGTGACGTCCAGCAGGTGCAGCTCGCTGTCGGTGATGGAACGGCGGTTCTGCAGGAGCACCCGCGACCCGGTGTCGTCGACGTCGAGCACCGCCCACCCACCGCCGGAGACCTCAAGCAACCGCTCGGCAGACTCCGGACGACGCGGATCCATGCGCCAGACATCGGTGTCGCGGCCGTTGCGGCGGGTCGAGTTGTGGAAGAGCCAGCGACCGTCGCGCGAGAACCGCGCGTTGCCGTTGCGGCTCCGGCCGTCGGTCAGCAGGGAGGTCCGGCCGTCGGCGAGGTCGAGCCGCAGCAACTGGTAGAACTCACCGCCGCCGACATCCTGGCTGTAGACCAGGAAGCGGCCCTCCCGGGGCTCGTATTGCCCGCCCGCCACGGGCTCCCTCGAGAACGTCATCTGGCGTCGGGCACCGCCGGGCTGGGCGACCCCGTGGAGCTGGAGCGTGTCCGAGAACCGCGTGCCGATGAGCATCTCGCGACGGACCGGATGCCAGCCGTGGAAGACGGCCGTGCGGAACTCCAGGTAGCGCGAGACGTCGCGCTGCAGCGTCGCAGGGATGGGCGGGATGCCCTCGACCACGAGGTTTTCGGGCACCTGGGCCAGCAGGGCGGCGCTCATGACGGCGGAACCGAGGACGGAGACCACTCTCGACATGCCCGGAGACCAGCACAGTCGCACCGGATTGGAAGCGCGTTTTCGGGGACCAGGCCCGAGGGGACCGACGGGGCTCACTTGGCGAACTCGACGCATCGGGTCTCCCGGACCACGGTGATGCGGATCTGACCCGGGTAGAGCAGCTGCTCCTCGATGCGGCGCGCCAGTTCCCGGGCCATGCGCACCGAGGCGTGGTCGTCCACCTGGTCGGGCTTGACCACCACCCGCAACTCGCGGCCCGCCTGGATGGCGAAGGCCCTCTCGACGCCGGCGAACTCGAAGGCGATGCGCTCGAGGTTTTCCAGACGCTGCAGGTAGGTGGTCATGCCCTCGCTGCGGGAGCCGGGCCGGGTGGCGCTGATCGCGTCGGCGGCGGCCACGAGGATGGCGAGGCAGTTCTCCTGCGGCACCTCCTCGTGGTGCGAGGCCACCGCGTTGAGGATCGCCTCGGATTCGTTGAAGCGCCGGAGGAACTCGGCGCCCACCTTGGCGTGCGGCCCCTCGACCTCGTGCGAGAGGGCCTTGCCGATGTCGTGCAGGAGGCCCGACCGGCGCGCGGCCAGCACGTCCTCGCCCAATTCGGCGGCCATGAGCCCGCAGAGGTGCGCCACCTCCAGCGAATGCTCGAGCACGTTCTGCGAGTAGCTGTGCCGGAAATGAAGGCGGCCGAGCATTCGGGCGACGTCGGGATGCACGGGAGGCTGCCCGGCCCGGTACGCGGCATCCTCGCCCTTGCGCAGGATGAAGTCGTCCATCTCGACCGTGACCGCCGCGACCACCTCCTCGATGCGCGTCGGGTGGATCCGGCCGTCGAGGATGAGCCGTTCCATCGACTGCCTGGCCACCTCGCGCCGCACCGGATCGAAGCCGGAAAGCACCACCGCGTTGGGCGTGTCGTCGACCAGCACCGTGATGCCCGTGGCGCTCTCGAAGGAGCGGATGTTGCGGCCGTCGCGGCCGATGATCCGGCCCTTCATCTCCTCGCTGGGCAAGGCCACCGTGGCGGTGCTCGTCTCGTAGGTGTGCTTGCCGGCGTAGCGCTGGATGGCCGTCGCAAGGATGCGCCGCGCCTGCTCCTCGGCCCCGGACCGGGCGTTCTCGAGGATGTGCCGGCTCAGGCTGGCCGCATCGCGTGAGGATTCCTGCTCGACCTCCTTGAGCAGCAGGGTGCGCGCCTCGAGCGCACTGAGGCCGGAGAGCGACTCGAGCTGGCTGCGGCGCTCCTCGGACAGGCGGCGGACCTCGAGGCGTTCCTGGTCCATCTGGCCCCGGGCCACGTCGAGGGACTCGCCCCGTCGGCGGACCTCCTCCTGCTGCTCGACCAGGCGCTCCATCTGGCGGCCCACGGAGGCCTCTCGCTCGGAGAGCCGGTCCTCGGCGGCGGAGAAGCGGGTGCGCTCGGACTCCAGCTCCCGGTCCTGGTCGTCCCGCCAGCGCTGGAGGTCCTGCTGGGCGGCCAGGCGCACCTCGGCCTTGAGGGTCTCGGACTCGCTCCGGGCCTGATCGGCCCGCTCCCGTTCGCGGATCGCCAACTCGGCCCGGAGGGCGCGTTCCCGGAACCGGTGGATGACATAGGAGACTCCGGCGCCCGCAAGCACCCCGCCCACCGCGAACAACCAAGATTCAGTGGCCATGCGTCATGTGGCGCCCGAGGGCGCGAACCGGAAACCCGACGGGGTGATCACGCCATGCAATCCGGCGTCATGCCCCTCCCGGGGGAGCTGGGGCAGCACCTGGAAGTCGAACGCGACCCCGAAGCACCTGCCACGGAAGGACTCCAGCAACCGGTCGTAGAAACCCGAGCCACGCCCCAGCCGGACTCCATCCACGTCGAAGGCTAACCCGGGGATGAAGGCCAAGTCCAGCCGCCCGGTGGGCACCTCCGGACAGCGGGGCGACGGCTCCGGAATGCCAAATCGGCCAGGCACAAGATCCGATGGGCCATCGACCCGCCGCCAGCGGTAGGCCCGGAGCGCCTCGTCATGCGAGGGCAGGACGACCACCCTGCCCTCCGCCCAGGCCCGCCCGGCCAGCGCCCAGAGGTCGGGTTCGTCGGTCCGCGGATGGTACAGGGCCAGAGTGCGGCAGGCGGACCATTCCGGAAGGCCTAGGCAGTGTCGGCGGATGCCTTCGGACGCGTCGTCCCGGTCGGCCGGTGACAATCCCGACAATCTCCGGCGCATCTCCTCCCGCAGCGCCTTCTTGGCCACCTGGGGATCGTCGTCCGGCCCGGTCATGCCGCTATTCGTACCGGAGGGCGTCGATGGGGTCGAGATTGGCCGCCTTGAGCGCCGGGAAGAATCCGAAGACGATGCCGATGAAGGCACTGACCGTGAACGCCAGGATGACCGAGGCCTCCGAGATCAGCGTCGGGAACTGGAAGAGCTGGGTGAGCAGCGGTGCCAGCCAGTAGCCCACGGCGATGCCCAACCCGCCCCCAAGCACGCTCAGGAGCACCGCCTCGGACAGGAACTGCAGGAGCACGTCGCGCCCCCGGGCCCCGACCGCGAGCCGGATGCCGATCTCGCGGGTCCGCTCAGTGACGCTCACCAGCATGATGTTCATGATGCCGATGCCCCCCACCACCAGCGAGATGCCGGCGAAGAAGCCGATCAAGACGGTCATGATCCGGTTGTTGGCGTTGAAGAAATCACTGGTCTCCTGCTGGTTGCGCACCATGAAATCGTCGTCCTTGCCGTCGCTGATCTTGTGGCGCCGGCGCAGGAGCTCGGTGATCTGCTCCTGCACGGGGGCGATGGCGTCGGGAGAATCGGCCTGGACGAAGACGGAGCGGAACTTGGTGTCGCCCGAGAGGCGCTTCATCACGCTGGTGTAGGGCACCAGCAGGATGTCGTCCTGATCCTGGCCGAAACTCCCCGACCCCTTGGCCTCCAGCCAGCCCACGATGGTGAACGGCGCGTTCTTGATCCGCACGGCCTGCCCCACCGGATCGACGCCCTCGCCAAAGAGGGTCTTGGCGGTGGTGGCGCCGATGAGGCAGATCTTGGAGGCGTTGCGCACGTCGGCGGCCGTGAAGTTCTCACCGCTTCTGAGTGGCCAGGAACGGGCCGTCACGTACTCGTCGGACACCCCCGACACCTGAACGAAGCTGTTCTGGTTGCCGGCAGCCACCTGGGCCGAGGTTCGGGCCTCCGGGCTCACGGCCGTGACCTGGGACACCTCGCGGCGGATGGCGTCGAAGTCCTCGACCGACAGGTTCGGCGCCATGCCAAAACCGCCACGGACGCCGCCACGGGTCATGTTGCCCGACATGACCGTCAGGAGGTTCTGCCCCATCCCGGCGATGCGCTTGTCGACCTCGGCCTTGGCCCCGGTGCCCATGCTGACGCCCACGATCACGGCGGCGATGCCGACGATGATGCCCAGCATGGTGAGGAAGGACCGGAGCACGTTGCGCCGGATGGCCATCAGGGCGATGCGAAGGGTGGCGAACATGGATTCAAGCGGTGAGTTGCACGGCCTGCTGCTCGGCCTCGAGCTTGCGGAGTTCCTCGACGGCATCGAGGCGCTGGGACACCGGCGTGTCGCTGCGCACCAGCCCGTCGCGCATCACCACGATGCGTTTGCAGTACTGCGCGATGTCCAGCTCATGGGTGACCATGACCAGGGTCATGCCCTGGTCGTTGAGCTTCTGGAAGATGCCCATGATCTCGATGCTGGTCCGGGTGTCGAGGTTGCCCGTCGGCTCGTCGGCGAGAAGCAGGGTGGGACGGTTGACCAAGGCCCGGGCGATGGCCACCCGCTGCTGCTGGCCGCCCGAAAGACGGCTGGGCGTGTGATCCATGCGCTGACCGAGGCCCACCAGTTCGAGGGCCGCCGCCGCCCGCTGGTTCTGCTCGGAGATAGCAATCTTCGGGCGCGCGTAGAGCATCGGGAGCTGGACGTTCTCGAGGGCCGTCGTGCGGGCCAGCAGGTTGAAGCCCTGGAAGACGAAGCCGAGCTTCCGGTTGCGCAGGTCGGCCAGCTCGTTGCGGCTGAGCGACCCGATGTCCACGCCGTCGATGAGACACTTGCCACTGCTGGGACGGTCGAGGCAGCCGACGGTGTTCATCAGCGTGCTCTTGCCGGACCCGGAGGATCCCATGATGGCCACGAACTCGCCGGCCTCGACGGTGAGGTTGACACCCCGGACGGCGCGAACCTCGATCTCGCCGGTCCGGTAGGTCTTCTGGAAGTCCTGGAGCTGGATGACCGCGGGCATGGGAGTCTGGGTTGGGTGGGCTTGGGGTCTGCCGAGCCTGTTCAACGACGGGGCCCACCGAAGGGCCCGCCGAAGGGGTTGCCCGCCGGTGCGGCGGCCGTCGTCGCGGAGGCCTTGAGGGAGGTCACGATGACCTGGCCCGGTTCGAGACCCTCGAGGACCTCCGCGCCCGCGGCATCGGTCATGCCCACCTTGACGGTGACGGCCTGCAGAACCGGAGGGGCCTCCGGGGTGGCCGGATCGGCCGACTGCACCGCATACACCGTCTTCAGGGTGGGACCCTCGGCCTGCCGTGGGCGGGGCGCCCCTCCTCCCATGCCGCCACCCCCGCCCATGCCTCCGCCGCCCATGCCTCCGCCGCCCATGCCTCCGCCCCCGCCCATGCCACCGCCACCGGCCGCCATCATGGCGCGCATGCGCTCACGCATGGCCTGGTACTGGGCCTTCTGCTCGGGTGTCAGCGTCTCCTCGTACTTCTTGCGTTCGTCCTCGGTGGGTCGACGGCCCTCGGCGGTCCACGGCGGTGTGGGCAGGCCCTCCATGCCCGGCGGCCGCGAAGGCCGGACGATGTCGTTGGTGGACACCCTGTTGGTGGCCGGCAGCACGGTGACGCCAACCGGCGGCGTGAAGCGGGTCGCCGAGGCCGGGATTCGCACGACGTTGGTCTTCTCCATCGTGATGAGCGTGGCCGTGGCCGTCATGCCCGGACGCAGGCGCAGGTCCTTGTTGTTGACCGCCACGACGGTGGTGTAGGTCACCACGTTCTGGTTGGTGGTCGGGGCGAAACGCACCTGACGGACACGGCCCTCGAACTTCCGGCTCGGGAAGGCATCCACCGTGAACTCGACGCGCTGCTGCTCCTGCACGTTGCCGATGTCGGCCTCGCTCACGGCCAACTCGATCTGCATCTGCGAGAGGTCCTGGGCGATGAGGAACAGTGTGGGGGTGTTGAAGCTCGCGGCCACGGTCTGGCCGGCGTCGACGCTGCGGGTGACCACCACGCCGCTGATGGGTGCGAAGATGGTCGTGCGATCCAGGTCGACTTGCGCGCTCTCGACCGCCGCCTCGCGGGTCTTCACGCCCGCCTGGGCCTGCAGCAGCGCCACGTCGGCCTGCTGGAATTCGGTCTCGGAAATGAGCTTGGCCGCGTACAGCTCCTTGGCCCGCTTGGCGTTGAACTCGGCCAGCGCCAAGCCGGCGGTGGCATTGGCCAGGTCGGCCTTCGACCGGGCCAGCGCCCGCTCGTAGGTGGCCGGATCGATCCGCGCCAGGACATCGCCCTCCTTCACGGTCGAATTGAAGTCGACCTTCATCTCGGTGATCGTGCCCGAGATCTGGGAACCCACCTGCACCTGGCGGATCGGAGCGATGCCGCCGTTGGCGCTCACGCTCTGCACCATGTTGGTGCGGACGGCCGCCTCGGTCTTGAACTCGACGGGGGCAGGCTTCTTGAACCGGTCACAACCCAGGCAGAGCAGCAGCGCCGGCAGCCAAGCCAGAAGAACGGTGCGGGTCGAACGGAGGGTTCGGCGGGAAGTCGGATTCATGGGCGGTTCGACGGCGGTCGGATCAACGCAGGACGTCGGTCCAACGCAGTGCCTTTCCATGGGCCATTGGGTTAATTGACCCTTCCACCGCCCGACCGGTTACGCAATTCCGACGGGCACCTGGGACGGCGGCGGGGCGGTCCCATCGTCCCCCCCGCCGCCGGTCCCACCTTTCAGAACGTCTTGACGCTCAGGTTGCGGAACGCCACCGGGTCGTTGTGCCCCGCGAAGCCGAAATGGCCCTTGGAGCGTTCCTTGCCCGGATGCGGACTGTTGGCCATGTAGCGGGTGATCTTCGAGAGGTCGGCATCCAGGATGACGAAGCCGTTGAGCTCGGTGCGGATGCGGCTGCCCTGCACGTGGGTCTCCTGGAAATTCCACTCGCCGTTCGGGCGCTGATAGCCTTGGTGGGCCGCGGCCATGCCGTAGGCGCCGCCGTAGGCCTGACGCGGGTCGAGCTTCGAGCCGGTCTTGGCCTCGTAGTCCTCGGCGAGCACCTGCAGCTCGGTCATGGCCACGTAGGCGGCGTCGCCCGAACCCGGATAGCGGATGGCGAAGCCGTTGTTGCCGGCGCTGGGCACCTGCACCTCGGCCCGGAACGCGAAGTCGGCGTACTCGGCCTGGGTGAAGAGCACGCCCCCCTTGCCCTTCTTGCAGCGGATGGCCCCGTCGACGACCTCGTAATCATTCACCGCGCCCTTCCATCCAGTGAGGTCCTTGCCGTTGAAGATCGGCTGGAAACCGGCCTTGCCGTGGCTGGCGAGGATCTGGTTGGCCTCGGTGCTGCCGATCTCGCGGATGAACACGTTCTTCCAGCGGATCTCGCCGCCATGGGTCTGCAGCTGGATCGGGCCGCGGGCCGGGATGGGCTTCTTGCGGTCGTAGAAATTTTCCATGACCGCGTGCTGCACCACCGACTTGCCGTTGAGCCAGACGCTCACACGCGAACCGACCATGACGATGCGGAAGGAGTTCCACTGGCCAAGGGGCTTGTCGGCCAGAACGAGCGGATCCTTGCCCGGGGCGCCCGGGGAGTTGTTCCAGAGGCCGCCCGAGCCCTTGTCGGCGCCCAGGTTGAACTTGGCCTTCTCGGTGGAGTCCCAGATCTGCACCTGCGGCACGCCGCGCAGGTAGATGCCGGAGTCGGCCAAGGGCACGGTCTTGTACTCCAGGAGCAGCTCGAAGTCGCCGTAGTCCTTCTCGGTCGTGGCGTAGGCGCCGTTGCCGCCATTCACCAGCTCGCCATTCTCGACATACCAGTTGGGCTTGCCCGTCTTGGGATCGACCTCCGTCATCGTCTTCGTCCACTTGGCGATCTGGGCCGCGCGATCGGCCTCGGGCATGGCCAGAAGCTTGCGATGGTCGAAGGTGTCGCCGCCGCGGAACCCGGCGAGGTCACGCCCGTTGAAGAGCTGCGAGAACCCCTGCGGCGGCTGGTTCAGGGCCTGGAGGCTGGAGCAGCCCCACAGGCCGACCATGGCGGCGGCGGTGGTAGCGGAGGCGACGAATTGGCGACGGTTCAACGATGGATTCATGAGGAAGCTGCCCGTCGTGGTAATCCGGTTCGCCATCGGGGTCAACCGCGAGGCCGGCACGGACGCGGCAAATCGTGCGTGACCCGGAGGTGTGCCCGAGGTGTCGGCGCCGGCGTGGGTTTCATTTGCCCACCCCTCGGGTTTGGACTCAACCTTGGGCAGCGGATGTCACGACACGGAACCAAGATCGGCCCCTACACCCTCCACGAGGAGATCAATGCGGGGGGAATGTCCGAGATCTGGCTCGGCACCGACGCGTCCGGCACGGCGGTGGCGATCCGCCTGATGCTCAACAACTCGGCCTTCGCCTTCACCGAACGGAAGCGTTTCCTGACCGGCTGCGAGACCCTGAGCGCCTGCCAGGACCAGAACCACATCATCGGTTACATCGAGCACGGAAAGATCGGCGGCGAGCTGGCGGTGGTGCTCGAGTACGTCGAGGGGGAGAACCTCAAGCTGCGCATGGCCACCGGCGACCCGGTGCTGGGCGAGAACATCGCCCAGGTGCTCATCGACTTCGCCGAGGCCCTGGAGGTCGTGCACGACCGGGGGTACATGCACCTCGACGTGAAGCCGGAGAACGTGCTGCTCACGCGCAACGGACGGCTCAAGCTCATCGACTTCGACCTCGCCCGCCCGATCCCGAACCCGCCCCGCAAGCTGGACAAGAACCCGGGCACGCCCCACTACATGTCGCCGGAGCAGCTGGCCCGCGAACCGGTGGACCAACGGGCCGACATCTGGGCCTTCGGGGTCAGCGCCTACGAACTGCTGACCTTCCGAAAGCCCTTCCCGGGCGAGTCGGCCGACGTCGTCTTCCGCGCCCAGCGCGAGCGGTCCGACTTCATCCCGCCGCGCCGGATCAATCCGGACATCCCACCGGCTCTGGAAAAGATCGTGCTGCGTTGCCTCGAGCAGGATCCCGCACTGCGATACCCCTCGATGTCGGTGCTGACCCACGAGCTGCGCAAAGCCCTCTACCTCTGAGTTCCTCCCGGGGTTCCGAGGTTCCCGGGATGGCCTCGCCGCTGGACCCCGGGCCTCTGGCCACGCGGCTGTTCAGCGCACCGACTTCGCCGCCGAGATCAGCTCCCAAAACTTGGGATTGCCCTCCAACTGTTCATCCTCCCCGGTCGGCAGGCTGGAGCGGTAGAGGAAATCCTTGAGGGTGTTCCGGCTGAGGATGCGATGCACCACGACGCCGAGCGGATGCCGCTCGAAGTAGACGCGGTAGTCACCAAGCCGGTAGCGCGTCAAGGTGCGGCCCTGCCGTGACAGGCTGCCGAAGGCCCCCTCATCCCGCATCAGCTCCGAAGGGAGCCCCCGGAACTGCCCCAACACCTGCAACTGCAGGTCCTTGGGCAACTTGGACAACTCGGCCGCACTTGTCGGGTTGAAAATGATCTGGAAGGGCTGCATCCTGTTAGGAAGATTGCCTCAGGCATCGGTGCTGTCGAGCGCCTGCGATGGACCGACGCCGTGACCGCGCAATCAAGGGTGGCCTCGCCGCGGGGCGATTCGTTGACGGCGGGAGACCGGGTGAACCCATCGTTTACATCGGTTAGTGTCAATCGTGAGGACCGACCCCATTTTGTGTGGCTTGTGCACCGCCGGATTTCTCCTGTTGCCGGGCGTGTTGCTCACGCTGCGATGGACCCGGCCGCGGTGGATGCCGAGGTGGGCCATGGCCGTGATCGTGCCCACGTTCGGGTGGGCCTTGGCTTTCGGCGCAGCGGTCACCGCAGACCGCGCTGTCGACCAATCCGGGGCTCCCGAAGTCTTCGCGCTCATGTTCGGCTGGGTCTACGCCATCGCCTGGTTCCTGCCGCACCTGGCCCTCTACCGCGCCATCCGCTGGGGTCTCCGGACCTTCCGGCCGGCGACACCGATCGCCAAGCCGCCAAGTTCGAAACCGGATTGAACACAAACCATGGCTTCGTTGCCCATGATGGACCAGATGCTGGTTGAAGCCCATGGCATGAAAAGGCCCCGTCTCCGGTTCCTCGCCGCCATGGCGCCCGGCCTGTCCATGCTCGGGCTCTTCTATTCCCTGGTCCTGCACATGCGGTGGCAACTCGGCCGGTTCCCGGAATCCATCGGCAACCACGGGTTCCCCGCATCCCTGAGCCGGCACGGAGACTGGACCTGGACCTACGTCACCGTCCTGAGCCATGCCAGCCTGTTCATCGTCCCCGCTCTCATCCTCGTGACCCTCGCTGTCCAGCGATGGCGGCGCTGGGCCCTTTTGCCCGTGGTCCATGGGCTCACCCTGTTGGCCGTCTGGGGGCTCATGCTGCTCGCCCCGAACGCCTTCCTCCACTGGTGGTGGGATTGACCCGGCCCTGGAACCCAAATTCCCAGACCATGAGACCGATCCCCCGCCTTGCCGTCCCGCTGCTGGCCGCCGTCCTGTGCGGCTGCCACCCGGAGCCCCGGATCACGGTGAAGAACCTCTCGCCCCATTCGCTGAGCAATCTGGTGGTCTCGGGCGCGGGATTCTCGGAGCGCCTGAGCGTGCTTGAGCCGGGCGCGGCGCATCGGTGGAGCGTCCGGCCCAACGGGGATTCGGGCCTGGGTCTGCGCTTCGATGCCGACGGCCGGACGGTGGACTCCGGGAAACAGGGCTACTTTGAACCCGCCAGCCATTACCGGGTCGAAGCCATCGTCCACCCGGACCTCACGGTTTCAGTGACGGCCGAGCCAAAATGGTTCTGAGATCCTCTCCCCGCGCCGTTCATTCGAAGGCCACGGCCCGAGATGGTGTCGTGCCGACCCGGGAGCCTCACCACCAGGTGAAGTTGGGGTCCGGCGCAGGTCCGGTGTAGTTCCACTGGGAGGCCTCCTTGGGGAAGCGGAAGAAATCCGTGTGCCCATCACCCCAGAGCACGTTGAAGCGGTACTGGCCCTTCACGTTGTGCCACTGGCTGGCGATGTCGTTCTTGTCGCGGTCGGCCCACCACGGCCAGTCCCCCTGGATGAGCTTGTTGGACGGTCCGAGGGCGATCTCGCTGGACTTGATGGGCCGCCCCTGAGGGCTGTTGGGATTCGCGGAGTCACCGGTCACATGCTTCACCCGCAAGGTCTCCACCGACCAGACGGTGAGGTAGCTGTTGCCCCAGGCTTCGTAGCAGGAGCGGATGCCCTTCGGGAAGGTGCTCTTCCAGAGGGAGTCGCCCTTGTCGGCCGGACAGCGGAAGGCTGCGAACGCCGGCACGTACACGTTGAGCGGCCGGTTGGTGTGCCCGACCAGGCCGCCATGCAGTTCCATCACGCCCTTCTTGCCGCCCAAGGTGCCCCAGTTGTTGTAGACCGGGTAGTTGTCGCGGTTGTCGTCGGCGTACAGGTGCATGCCCAGGCCCAGTTGCCGGTGGTTGTTGTTGCAGCTGATGGTCAGCGACTTGCTTTTGGCCCGCGAGAGGGCCGGCAGGAGCATGCCGGCCAGGATGGCGATGATGGCGATCACCACCAGCAACTCGATCAGCGTGAAGCCGGCGGCGGGGCGGCGGCGGGAGACGGGAAGGACATCCATGGGCGCGCGGGGTCGTACCCAATCGGATGCAACGGCCGGGGGCCCGTCAATGGGCGACTTGCAGTCCGGCTGGGGCGACAAAAGCCGGCGAAGGTGCATCTTCCTGCTTTCCAAGCGGGGCGGCGGACAGAACCGTTGCCCCTTTCTTGGACGGCATGGATGCAAGGGACGTGAGATTCCAACGCGTGGGTCTGCTCGGGATCGGGGCCTTCACCCAGGCGCTGATGCGTCACCTGCGACGCGACGGTGCGGAGGTGCTGACCTACCTCACCCGCGACTATGGCCACGAGGGCCCCCGCCAGGAGGGCCCCTGCGTCTCCAACCTGGAGGTGCCGGACCCCTGCCCCGTCTTCGGCGCCTGGAAGCCCGACTTCTTGGTGCCGATGTCGCTCGAGTGGGCGCTCAAGCCCTGGACCGCCGACCTGATGGCCTTGGGCATCCCCATACTCTGCCCGACCGGCGAGGGCCTGCGGCTCGAGCGGGAGCGCGGGTTCGCCCGCGACTTGTGCCAGCGCCACGGCATCCCCTTCCCCCGCTCCCACCACGTGCCGACCCGGGCCGAGGCCGAGACCCTCGTGCGGCGTGAGAAGCGGCCCTTCGTGGTCAAGAACCCGCTGTGCTCACCGACGAGCCCCATCCACACCATCGTCTGCGAGACCCCGGAGGACACGCTGGCCTGGCTCCCCCGCGTCGATGACGCCGAAGGCATCTTCCTGCAGGAATATCTTGGACGCCGCGAAGCCGGGCACATCGCGCTGGTCAGCGACGGGCAGATCCATTCGCTGGTGACCAACCAGGAGTACAAGCGGGCCTTCGACGGCAACCGGGGCATCGTGGCCGGCGCACCGTTGGGCGGGCTGGTGGAGCGCGATCCCGGCGACCGGTACGGGCTGGCCCGCGAACTCCTGGCGCCGCTTGAGCCGTGGTTTCGAGAAGTCGGGTTCCGCGGGCCCGTGCAGGTCACGGCCATCCGCCACGACGACCGCTGGCATGTGCTCGAGTACAATGTCCGCCTAGGCGTGACGAGCGGCCCCATGATCGCATCGATGCTGGCCAACCCGCTGGACACCTTCGGCCGGTGCGCGTTGGGCCTGCCGCTGTCTCCCCGTTGGCGCAGCGGCCGCGAGTTCGGCTGCAACCTGACGCTGGCCGGCTACGGATACCCCTTCACGCAACTCATCGGCCCCCGGGTGCCCGTGACGGTCGACGGCACCTTCGAGGGCGAGGTCTGGTGGCAGGAGGTGGCCCGGTCACCGCTGGGCGGGCTCGAGGCCACCGGCCACCGCATCGCCGATGTGACGGCCCTCGCCGGCACGATGGACGAGGCGATCGCCCGGGCCTACGCGGACATCCGCCGCATCCGCTCGCTCGGCAGCTACCACCGGACCGATGTCGGCCGATCGCTCTGGCCCCCGGGCAACCCATGACCTACCCCGGATCCCGCCCCCGCTCGGCCTGGGTCGAGGTGGACCTCGACCAGTTCGCCCGGAACTGGCGCCTGCTCCGCCGCGAGATGCCCTCCGACGTGAGCCTGATGTTCGTCGCCAAGGACAACGCCTATGGACTCGGCACCGTCGAGGCCTCCCGCGTGGCCCTGTCGCACCACGCCGATTCGCTGGCGGTGTTCACGCTCGGCGAGGCGCAGGAACTCCGGTTTGCCGGTATCGACGCCCCGATCCTCCTGCTCGGGGAACGCCTCGAGGAGGAGGTTCCGCATGTCCTCGACCTCGACCTTGAGCCCTGTGTGGGATCGGTGGAGTTGGCCGAGGCCTTCGCACGGGCCGGGTCGGTCCGGGGCCGGCCGGTTCCCGTCCACCTCAAGGTGAACACCGGCATGAACCGGTTCGGGTTGACCTGGAGGACGGCGGCGGCGTGGAGCCACCGGATCGCCGGCCTCGGCGGGCTCGAGTTCCGCGGAGCACTCAGCCACTTCGCCCAGAGCGACGAACTCGACAAGGGGTTCGCCCGCACGCAGTCGGATCGATTCAAGGCGGTGTTGCAGGACCTGGCCGCCGTCGGCATCCGCCCGCGCTGGATCCACCACTGCAACTCGGGCGGGGTGCTCGACCTGCCCGACGCCCATTTCAACCGCGTGCGTGTCGGCCTGCTGGCGCAAGGGGTCTATCCCTCGGAGGTCTGCCGGCGGATCGACGGGATTGCCCCGGTGCTCTCGCTGCGGGCGCGGTTGACAGCGATCCAGCCGCTGGAGACCGGCGACACGGTGGGCTACGGCATGCGCTGGCGCGCGGAGGGCCCCTGCCGCATCGGCGTGCTGTCCATCGGCTACGGCGACGGCTACCCACGGCTGCGCAACCAGGGCCACGTGCTGCTGCACGGTCGACGGGCGCCGCTGGTGGGCGGCGTGACGATGGACGCGCTGATGGTGGACCTGTCCGGCGTGCCGGAGGCCCGGATCGGCGACGAGGCGGTGCTCATCGGCCGTCAGGGGGCCGAGTGCCTGACGGTGCAGGAACTGGCCGCCCTCCGGGGCACGGTCACCTACGATGTGCTGGCAGGCCTGCGTGAGCGCCTGCCGCGGGTGTACCGCGGTGGCGCCACGGGTCGGGTGGACCGGGGCTGATCCAAGCCCGTCCCGCCGACGGCGGCCGTCGGCACCCCAGGTTCGCCGGAAGGCGTCGACGACGCGGCCCGGCACCACCGATCACTGCAGATCCATCCAGGCGCTGGCGGCGGAGACCGGGTCGGCCCGCTCGTCCAGCGAGGCCAGCATCGCGCGGGCCTGGCGGGTGACCTTGCCGGAGAAGCGCACCTGGCCATTGGCCAGCACCCGCACCGGCTGGTCGAGGTCCAGCAGCCGGTCGGACAGGCGGAGCCGCAGGCGCGCGGGCACGTCGCCCCGGAGCACGATCTCCTGGCCCTCCACCCGGGCCACGAGCCGGGCGCGATCGCCGATCGGCACCTCGGCCGGCACCTGGAGCCAGTAGAAGCGTCGGTGCACCACGTCGTCCTGCTGCCAGACCACCTTCGTGGGCCAGGCCTTGCGGACGAACCCGGCCATCCAGGGCACGCCCTCGGCGTCCTTCTTGTTCATCCAGTGGCCGAGCCCCTCGTAAATCTTCACCTGATGGACGTACCCACCGGCATCCTCACGGGCGAGGCGTTCGAGTTCGGCGCCCCGCTCGGCGGCAATGCGGTTGCGGTTGTAGGCCGCGTCGTTGCCGCCCATGAAAATGGCGAAGGGAAGGTTGCGAAGACCGAGCAGCGAGGCCTCGTTGGGATGGCCGGCCATCATGGAGGCCGCGGCGAACCGGTCGGCCATGCGGGGGGCCAGTTGCCAGACCCCGTCACCTCCGGCGGAGTAGCCCATGAGGTAGACGCGGTCGGGGCTCACGCCGCGCACAGCGACGTAGTCGTCGATGAGGCGCTGGAACATGGGGTCGATGTGGCCCTCATGCCACAGGTTCCAGGTGTCGGTCGGGGCGCGGGGAGCGACATAGAATCCCTCGGCGGGTTCGTAGAGGCGGATCTGGTTCTGCCACTGGCGATCGTTGACCTCTTTGGGCGCTCCGCCACCGCCATGCATGGAGATCCACAGGCTCCGCTGGCCGGTCGGCGCCTTGCCGAACTCCTTCTCGAGCCAACGCAGCGTCTTGCCGTCGTGGGCCAGTTCCTTCTTCTCCACCTCGGCGGCGCGGTCGGCGGCCAGGCGGGCCAATCGGTCGGCGGCCACGAGGCCCAGCACCCGCTCGGACTCGGGCCTTGAGAGCGCCCGGGTGAGGACCTCGGCGTCTGGGGAGCGACGTCCCTCGGGCAGGTCGAGCCACTCGCGCAGGGCGTCCACCACCGGCGAGGCCGGAGTCAACTCGTCCCACCGTGCATCGACGGTCGAGTCGCCGGCCGCGAGCGGTCCGAAGGCCATCTCCCGGATTTCGGTGCCGACGGTGAAGCGCAACCACCCCTGCGCCCCGGGGGCCAGGCTGAAGCGGGGCATGTCGTTGAGGTCGGCCCGGCCGGCCTTGGTGTCGGCCACGGCGCACGAGCGGCGGACCCCATCGAGCACACAGACCTTGGCCGCCATGCGGGCGCCACCGGCGCGGTCCCAGAGGCGCACGCCCAGCGCGGCGATCTCGACCGGCGCGGCGTCGGACCGGGCGTAGCGGGCCGTCACGTTGACCGCCGGCACGTCGGTGCTGTCCCGGGCCCAGACCATCGGGAAGGAGAGTCCGCCATCGCGCTTCCACGAGGTGGCGTAGATGGCGTGGCGCGGCTCGTTGGCCCGGGCCTTGGAGGCGTCCCCGACGAACCATCCTCGGTCCAGGCCCCCGGCGTCGTACTCGTCGGCCCCGGCGAAGTGCCAGTCGCCGTCCCAGACCTCGACCCAGGTGTGGTTGCCCCGCTCGTTGGTCCACATCGGGGTTCCCACGGCGCGCGCCGGAATGCCCACCGACCGGCAGGCCTCCACGAGGATGATCGAGAGCCCGGTACAGGTGGCTTTGCCGAGCGCCTTGGATTCCCGGAGGCTCTGGTTGGGCCGCTTTCGCCCCGTGTTGTAGTGCACGTTGACCCGCTTGAAGAGCTCGCGGTTCAGGGCCTGCGCCGCCGCGCTGGCGGTCCGGGCGTCCTTCACCACGTCGCGTGACAGGACCAGCAACTCGGCGCGCCAGGGATCCCGGGTCTCGTCGAAGACCGCGTAGGGCAGCACGTCATTGAGGAAGATCGCCTCCGGGACCTTGACGGCCCACGGGAACTCCTTCCGGACGCGGAACGCCAGGTCGAGGTTCTCGAGGAGGAATTCGTTGGAGAGGCCGGTCCGGTCGGCCTCGGTCATGTGCTCGGCCAGGAACCGGGCGGCCGCCTCGCCATCCGCCCCATGGAGGTCCCGGGACGCCGTGAAGAAATCAGGAAGGCTGGCCGCCCAGCCCAGGCCGCCGAACCAGAGACCCAGCAACACCGCACACATCCATCGCATGACGGGACCGTGCCCCAAGGGACCCATCCGGGTCAAAGCAGGCTGCGAAGAGGCGGGCGGATACGGCAGGAGCCCGGGACCCATCGATGTCGAACGGCTTGACCCCGCCCACATCCGGGCTCTTTTGATGTAGTTGGACCCGCAAGTTTGTTCTGGTCTGAGTTTCGGGCCGGGTTCCATCGTCGGTTCAAGCGTGGAACATCGCCGTTCAACCCGTCCGAGTACCCGCAGGGCCGGGTCCACCCTCGCCGCCCTGGCGCTGTGGCTCCGCCTCACGGCGGTGGCCACGTTTGCCGCAGGACCCGACTTCACCACCGAGGTCCGGCCCATCCTCTCGCAGCACTGCTTCAAGTGCCATGGGCCCGATGATCTGTCCCGCAAGAGCGGCCTGCGCCTCGACCTGCGCGACGCGGCGGTCCGGCCCGCGAAGTCGGGTGCCGTCGCCGTGGTCGCGGGCAAGCCGGCGGAGAGCGAACTGGTCCGGCGCCTGCATGCGACCGATCCGGACGAGGTAATGCCGCCGCCGAGCACCCGTCAGACCCTGACTGCCGCCGAGAAGAAGACCCTCGAGGCGTGGATCGCCGCAGGGGCCGACTACGTGCCGCATTGGGCTTTCCAGCGTCCGCGGGAGGTGTCGCCCCCGGAGTCCCCCGATCCGGACTGGCCCCGCAATGCCATCGACCGCTTTGTGGCGAAAACCCTGCGGCAACGGGGCCTCGAGCCCTCCGCGCCGAGCGATCCGCACACGCTGGCCCGGCGCGTCTCGCTCGACCTCATCGGTCTTCCACCGACGCCCGAGGAGATGGAGGGTTTCCTCCGGGACCCGGGCGATGCCGGCTACGAGCGCTGGGTGGACCGCCTGCTGGCGTCGCCCAGGTACGGCGAGCGATGGGGGCGTCGCTGGATGGACCTCGCCCGGTACGCCGACACCAACGGCTACGAGAAGGACCGCACCCGCAGCATCTGGCCCTGGCGCGACTGGGTGATCCGCTCCCTCAACGCCGACATGCCCTTCGACCGGTTCACCCTCGAGCAGCTCGCGGGCGACCTGCTGCCCGGGGCCACCCGGGACCAGCGCATCGCCACCGGGTTCCACCGCAACACCATGCTCAACGAGGAGGGTGGCATCGATCCGCTGGAATTCCGCTTCCATGCCATGACCGACCGGGTGGCCACCACGGGCACCACCTGGCTCGGCCTGACCCTTGGCTGCGCGCAGTGCCACACCCACAAGTACGATCCGATCCCGCACCGGGAGTACTACCGGATGATGGCCTTCCTCAACAACGCCGACGAGCCCGACCTTGATCTGGTCGAACCGGCCGACGAGGCCCGCCACCGGGCCGACCTCACGGAGGCGGACGCCCTGGTCGAACGCCTTCCGGAGAGCTTTCCGATCGAGGAGGCCCATTGGTCGACCGCGACCCTGCTCGAGGCCCGGTCGCAGAAGGGATCCGAGGGGCGCCGTCTGGACGACCAGTCGGCCCTCTTCACCGGCCCGGCGCCCGACACGGACACGCTGACGCTGGTGGTGTCGACGACCGAGTCCGGGGTGGATCGCCTGCGGCTCGAGACGCTGCTCGACGACGCGCTGCCGAAGCGCGGGCCCGGCCGGGTGGCCCACGGCAATTTCGTGCTCAGCGAACTCAAGATCACCGCCGCGCCGCTGACGTCGCCCGGCCCCCCCCGGCGCGTGGTGCCGACCCGGGCGCAGGCCGACGTCGAACAGTCCGGGTTCCCGGCCGGCCAGGCCATCGACGGCCAGCTCCAGACCGGCTGGGCGGTCGATGTCGGCGGGGGGCGTCTCAACCAACCCCACCACCTCACCGTGCAGTTCCAGGAGCCGGTGTCCTTCCCGGGTGGCACCCGGTTTGAGATCACCCTCGAGCACCAGAACGCCGCCCAGCACCTCATCGGACGGCCCCGGATCCAACTCGGTCGGCCCGCCGCCGACCCACGACCGCTGGCCGAACGCCGGCGCGCCGCCGCCGAGGCCGCCTTCGAGCGCTGGCTGGCCGAGGCACGGAAGCAGGTCGTGCGCTGGACGCCCCTGAAACCGACCTCTGCGACCTCCACCCTGCCCCGCCTGACCATCCAGGACGATGCCTCGGTCTTCGCCGACGGGGACATCAGCAAGAGCGACACCTACCGGCTGGCCTTTCAGGCCCCGGCGGCTCCCGTCACGGCGGTGCGCCTTGAGGCGATGCCGGACCCTCGCCTGCCGAAGCAGGGCCCGGGCATGGCGTATTATGAAGGCCCGAAGGGCGACTTCTTCCTCGGCGAACTCACCCTGAGCGCCGGAGGGCGGGCGGTCGCCTGGGCCTCCGCCACCCAGAGCCACGGCAAGAACGCCTTCGGAGCCGAGGCCACCGCGGCGCATGCCGTCGACGGCGATCCCCAGACCGGCTGGTCCACGGCGGGCCGGGAGGGGCAGCGCCATGAGGCGGTCTTCGTGCCGAAGGAGCCCATCCCGGCCGGCTCCGAGCTGCGCCTGGAGATGCTCTTCGGCCGACACTACGCCTGTTCGCTGGGCCGGTTTCGCGTCTCGGCGACCGCCCACCCGGCCGGGGCGCGGGCGAGCAGCCTGCCTGCGGAACTGCAGGACCTGCTCATGGCGCCGGAAGGGTCCCTGACCGAGGCGCAAAAGGCCGATCTCCGGAGGCACTTCCTGCTCACCACCCCGGAACTGGCCGAGGCTCAGGCCCGCATCGCACGGCTGCGGCAACGCCCCACGGGCCGCACCACGCTGGTCTTGCAGGAGCGCCCGGCCGACCACCCGAGGCCCACCTTCCTGCACCGCCGCGGGGAGTTCCTGCAACCGGCCGAGCGGGTCGAGGCCGGCGTGCTCTCGGCCGTGGCGGAGTTCCCGCAAGGACTGCCCCGCAACCGGCTCGGCCTAGCGCGATGGTTGGTGTCGCCCGAAAATCCCCTCACGGCGCGGGTGACGGTCAACCGCCAGTGGCAGGCCCTCTTCGGGCGGGGCCTGGTCCGGACCACCGAGGACTTCGGATACCAGGGCGACAGCCCGAGCCACCCGGAGCTGCTCGACTGGCTGGCGATCGACTTCATGCGCCATGGCTGGTCGCTCAAGCGGCTGCATCGGCAGATCGTCCTGAGCGCCACCTACCGCCAATCCTCAAGGATCCGGCCCGGAGGATCGCCCGGGCATGATCCCGAGAACCGCTGGTTGGCACGCGGGCCATCGGTGCGCCTGGAGGCCGAGGTCATCCGGGACGCGGCCCTGCGGGCCAGCGGGCTCCTGTCCGAGACCATGGGCGGCCCCGGGGTGTATCCGCCCCAGCCGGCCGGCGTCATGGAAGCGGCCTGGGGCGGGGCCGCCTGGCCCACCAGCCAGGGCGCCGACCGCCACCGGCGCAGCCTCTACACCTTCACCAAGCGGACGGCTCCGTTCGCCATGTTCAACACCTTCGATGCGCCGACCGGCGAGTCATGCCTGGCCCGACGGGACACCTCCAACACGCCGCTGCAGGCCCTCACGCTGCTGAACGACGTGTTCTTCATCGAGGTCGCCCAGGCGATGGGCCGCGACCTGGCCCGGGCCCACGGCACCGTGGGCGAACGCCTGCGCCTCGCCTTCCAGCGGTGCCTCAGCCGGCCTCCGTCCGCCGACGAACTTGCCACGCTGGAAACCTTCTGGCGGAACCAGCTTGCGCGCTTCCGCTCCCGCGATCTCGATGCCGCCGCGGTGGCGGGGCCAGGGGACGGGCCCCTCGAGGAGCGGGCGGCCTGGGCGGCGCTGGCCCGCGCCCTATTGAACCTCGACGAGATGATCACCAAGGGCTGAAGCCGCCGATGCACCGAACGATCTGCCCAATGAATCCCCTGCCCTTCCCCCCAGACCACGTCGGCCGACGCCAGTTCCTCCGCGAGTGCGGCGTGGGACTGGGCAAGATCGCCCTGGCCGGCCTGCTGACCGACGGCCTTCGAGCCAGGGCGTCCACCCCCCCGGGAACCGGCCCGGGCCTGGCCCCGAAATCCCCCCACTTCGCCGGCACGGCCAGGCGCGTCATCCACCTCTTCATGGGCGGCGCGCCCAGCCAACTCGAACTCTTCGATTCCAAGCCCGCGCTGGCCAAGCTGGAGGGACGCCCCCTGCCTCCGTCGGTGATCGGCGGACAACGCTACGCCTTCATCCGCCCCGACGCCGCCGTGCTCGGCCCGCGCTTCAAGTTCGCCCGGCACGGCCAGTCGGGCACCGAGATCTCCGAGGTGCTCCCGCACCTGGCGAAGATCGTGGACGACATCTGCCTGGTCCGCTCGGTGCGCACCGACCAGTTCAACCACGCCCCGGCGCAGATCTTCTTCAACACCGGCTTCTCGCAGCCTGGCCGGCCCAGCCTGGGATCGTGGGTCTTGTACGGGCTCGGCTCCGAGTCCCAGAACCTGCCGGCCTTCGTGGTGATGAGCACCGCCGGCGGTCTCAGCGGGGGGGCCGCGCTCTGGTCCAGCGGATTCTTGCCGACGGTGCACACCGGGGTGCGGCTGCGGAACCAGGGGCCGCCGATCCTCAACGTGGACCATCCGCCCGGGATCGACGGCCGCCTCCAGCGCGACACGCTCGACCTGGTCGCCGACCTCAACCGTCGACGCCTCGGCGAGGTGGGCGACCCCGAGATCGCCACCCGGATCGCCTCCTACGAGATGGCCTTCCGGCTGCAGACCTCCGCCCCGGAGCTGATGGACCTGCGCGGGGAATCCCGCGAGACGCTGGCGATGTACGGGGCCGATCCCGACAAGCCGTCCTTCGCCCGCGCCTGCCTGCTTGCGCGGCGGATGATCGAGCGGGGGGTGCGTTTCGTGAACCTGTACCACGAGGGCTGGGACGCCCACTCCGACGTGGTGGGCAACGTGCGCTCCAACGCGGCCACCACCGACAAGGCCAGCGCCGCCCTGGTCACGGACCTCAGGCAGCGCGGTCTCCTGGACGACACGCTGGTCATCTGGGGCGGCGAATTCGGTCGGACCCCGATGGTGGAGTCCAACCCTGCCCTCGGCCGCAGCCAGGGCCGGGACCACCACCCGCAGGCCTACAGCATGTGGCTGGCCGGCGGCGGCATCCGCGCCGGCGTGAGCCACGGGGCCACCGATGAACTGGGGTTCCACGTGGTGGAGAACCCGGTGCACGTGCACGACCTGCAGGCCACGATCCTGCACTGCCTGGGCTTCGACCACGAGAAGCTCACCTTCCACCACGCCGGCCGCGACTACCGTCTCACCGACGTGCACGGGCAGGTCGTGCGGGCGATCCTCGCCTGACCCGCCGCACCGCCGCACCGGACCTGCCCGCCTGCCTGCCCGCCTCAGCGGTAGACCGCCGGCTCCGCGCCCAGGGTGCCCATCAGCTCGGCCAGGCGCTGGTCGGAGCGGCTGCGGTCCAGCTGGACGCGGGCGTAGGCCCGTCGCCCATGAAGGCCCAGCCTGGCCGCCTCCCGGGCGTACTCCGGCCGGCCCAGCAGACGCTCGATGTAGGTGGCGACCCGGTTCCAGTGCCGCACCTCCAGCTCGCGCCGCATGCCCAGACGGGCCTGGTACCAGTCGCTCTTGAGCACGCTCTCCCGGCGGAACATGGCCCGGAAGGCCGGGTCCCCGAGGTCCATGCCTTCGTGGGACCCGTCGCGCATGATGTGCAGCAGGGCCCGGATCGGGGGCACCGCCTGGGCGACGGAGCCGTCGTCGAAATAATGCTGGGCCACCCTCCGGTGGGTCGCGGCGATGTTGTCCACCGAGTCGGCGTATTGCCCGGGGTCCTGCAGCTCGGGCCTGAGCATCGGCTCGGACAGGACCGCGTGGGGGTGGTTGAACATCCGGCCTAGGAAGTCGTTGACGAACTTGGGCGTCACGCGCCACCCGAGGCGGCTGGCGGGGACCGTCCGGCCCTCGTGCGTGAAGTCGACGACGCGTTCGAGGTAGCCGCGGGCGATGAGGAAGGCCGGATCGCGCTCGGCGACCCCCATGCGGCACCACAGCTCGGGGACCAGCAGGCTGATGTCGTGGTCGACGCGGGTGCGCGGGCCGAGGTACCCGGCGCTGGTCAGGAACACCGGACTCTCCGAGACGGCGAAGCTCACGAAGGTGGCGTTGAGATCGTACACCGGGGGCAGCGCGTTGAAGGGGCCCTTGGTGAGCGCGCCCTCGCTGCCGGCGCCCGTCGTCGACGGCGACTTGCCCGTCATGCTGGAGATGAACTCCATGAACGCCTCGGGCAACTCCATGTGGTGGATCGGGCCGTAGCAGGCCAGGGGCCGCACCCCGGGCTCGGCCGGGTTGTTGCGGCGCCCGGCCAGGACCGCATGCACGGGCGTGTACACAGGTCGATCCCCCGGCAGCCTGCGGGCCAGCCGCGCCGAGGTCTCGGCCAGGTGCCGCCCCAGGTCGTCGACCAGGTCGGGCCGGACCTGCAGGTACCTGGGGTTCTTCGAGGGCTTTCCGTCGACAACCCGCGGGTGCGAGGTGGCGACGATCCACCCGGGCGACCCGTCGCCCGGCGTCGAGGCGGCGGCCTCCTCGATGAGGCGCCGCATGGGCGGCGTGTACTGCTGCAGGGCGATCGCGTCGTCCACGATCTCCTTGGCCTGGGTGCGGGACAGGGGCTCGTAGTTGCAGAAGAAGCTCCCGCCCGCGGCGAAGTCGGCCTCGGCGGCCTTGTCGTAGCCGCGGTGGATCGCGTCGTCGGGCCGCTGGAACAGCCGGAATTCGGTGTTCTGCACGAACTTGAGCGACGGCTGCACGCTCTGGGGGTCGAGCCCGTCGAGCTGGCTCCTCGGCACGGTGACGCTCGCGGTGATGTCATCCTCCATCTGCAGCTTGAACGCGGGGAGGAAGTCCTTGCGCAGCCCGAAGGTCCGCCAAGCGCCGTCCTCGTCGTAGCCCACGCGCAGGAACTGCGTGACGAGGCGCTTGCGCCCCAGCCGCAGCTCGTTGGCGGGCGTGCCGTTGATCACGTCCACGCTGAAGCGCGGGCGCCAGTCGTCCCCCCAGGAGGGCTGCCAGAACCGCTTCACCACGAGGACCAGCTCCCGGATGTGGGCGGGCACCGAGGCGATCCACGCGTTGTGCTCGTCGGAGAAGTCGCCGCTCGGGGTCAGCAGCTTGATGACGGACCCGAGGGTCCGCCGCGGACTGAGGATCGGCCGCACGTCCTGGCCGTTGCGCGCGGGATCGCGGAATCGGCCCGAGAAGTCCCGGGCGAGGATCGCGGCCACGCGGTCGAAGTCGCGGTTCAGGTCGGCCACGAACACCGAACCGAAGAGGATGGCGTCGGTGATGGGCTTGGAGATCTCGCTCTTGCCGCCGCCCGACACGGTGCAGGGCTTGTGGCAGAGGGTGCCCTCGGGCCGGGTGCCGACCAGGCGCCAGGCCCGTCCGGCCATCGCCGGCGGCTCGAGGGTGACCCGGAAGCCGCTCGGCAGGAGGTAGTGGTGGTCGCGGCGCAGGCGGATGGAACGGGCCTGGCCGGCATCGTCCCAGCGCACCGTGAGCGACTCGATGTCGAAGCGGGCCGTCTCGGGCACGTAGACCACCTGCGGGCAACGGCGGTCGACGGCATGGCCCTCGGGCTGGAGATCGATGGCCCCTGGCATCAGGCGGGCCACCTCCGAGAAGCTGTACGGGAAGTCCGCCCGGTGCTGCAGCGCATCGTACTCGCTGCCGAGATCATGGCGGGCGAAGACCAGCGCCCCTCCGGCATGCTCCTCCTCGACGAGGCCGAAGAGGTTGGCCGCGAAGCTGATCTGGGTCTTCACCTCCTTCTTGCAGTAGCCGAAGTAGTTGTCGGAGATCAGCGTGACGACGACCCCGGAGGCGTCGCGGGCGGTGAGCTTGAAGGCATTGCCGTCGTTGTAGAGCTCGCGCGGGTCCGTCCAGCACATGCCGTCGCGCCGCTGCCGCACGGTGGCCTCGTCGCGGTGCGGCAGGCCGACCTCCTTCTTGGTCAGGCCGTTGAGATGGGGGGCGAGGATGACGCACCCGGTGTGGCCGCTCCAGTGCTCGGCGTCGAGGCCGGCATCGTTCTCCGGCAGCAACGGATCGCCGGCGTTGCCGAAGATGCTCTCCACGAAGTCGAGGTTGGCCACGAGGGACCCGGGCACGAAAAACCGGATCTCCATGCGCTTCTCGGGGGTGACACCGGGGACCTCCGGGCACACCACCGGACGGATCAGGAGCGACACCATGCAGGCCGCCGGATCGGCGCCCGAGGCGGTGAAGGGCAACCGGAGCAGGTCCTCCGGCGGCTGAAGGGCCCGGGCCAGCAGGTCGGCGAACACCGCCTTCGGCACACCCTTCTTGTCGTCGGGGATGGGCAACCCGCCCTCGGTGACGTGGAAGATGCCGGCGGTGGTCCGCCGGTCGGCCTTGGGATTGTGGAGGATGCCGTTGCGCAGGCGGTAGCTGCGGAGCATCGGCGAGGCGACCTCGTCGCGGTCCGGGGGCAGGGACAACCGACGGGCCAGCCCGTACTGGTCGAGCACGAAGGTGTCCTTCGGCAACTCCCCGGGCACGGCGACCTCCGAGAGGTAGTCGTGCAGGAAGTTGTTGATGCGGCGATCGGCAGGGCTGGCGTAGCGGGCCAGCAGGCGGTCCTTCTCGCGACCCTGCGCGATGAAGCTTTCCAGCAGCGGATCCAGGGTCCGGTCCTGGCCCGGGAGCGGCACTCCGCGGAGGCCCAGTTCGGCCAGCCTGAGATTGATGTGCCGGTGGAGTTCGGTCGGATCGGGAGGCTGGAGTCCGATGGAATGGTTCATGTCCTGGGGAAGACGGGTCTGGGTTGGCCGCCCCTCGGAACATCCACCCGATCCGCACCCGGTTCAAGCCCGGGGAGAACCCACGGCGAGGGCGCGGCGGCGGCGGGGCCGGCCAGGCGGTCAGGGAATCCCGTCGGACTCGTTCTGGCGCGACCCCGGGGAGGACTCGAGGTCGAGGAAATGCGCGCTGGCCTCGCCCGGGTCCAGGCTCCATCGCCGTGCCAGGAGCGCCACGCGGTCGGTGTTCTGCTGCTCGGCCGGTCCACCCCGGACGGCACCGGCCTCGATGACCTCCCCGTACTCGCGGCAGACGAGCCCCAGGAGGCGCTCGTCCAGGGACCGTTCGCCCTGGTTCCACAACGTCTCGCCCGCCCAGGCATAGGCCCGGACCACCACCCCGTCGCGCCACCACGCCCAGGCGTGGTGGTGCAGCACCCGGTCCGCGGCGAAGAACTGCACCTCTCCCAGGGCCCGGCTGACCTTCCCGAGGAACCGGAACAGGTGGTCGATGTCGCAGCCCGGGTCGGGCAGCGCGGCTCCGATGACCAGCGTCCATCCCCGGCAGGGCGGCGAGACGAAGAAGGCGCGCTCGCGGGCCCGGACCAGCGCCTCGGACCACGGCGTGAAGTCGCCCACGGGAGAGCCGAGGACCTCGCGGAGCAGCGCGGTGTTGGAGCTGTGGACGGCCATCCAACGCACGGGCATCGGCAGCGCCATCGGCACGCGGCCCGCGGCCACCAGGGGTCCGAGGGGATCGGTCCATCGCTGGGACCGCCGCAGGAGCCGCAGGTGACGACGGTAGAGCGTGGCAAACACTATGGCGATGCCGACGACCATCCCGAAGCTGACCAGCAGCCCCAGCGCCAGACCGTGCATGACCGTTGGGTTCATCGGATCGTCCACTCCCCTTGAGCCTGCCCACAGCAAACACCTCGCGCGGCGTTTGGCAACCGCGTTCTGCCCCCGGCTCCGGCCCGGCACCGGACCAGCCCATTCCCCTCCCGCGCGACCCGGACCCGCACCCCGGCGGTCAGGGCCTCGGGGGCCGGACCCGCCGGAACGGGGCGCGGCGGAGATCGCGGACGGCGGCCTGGACCCGCCACCCGGTCGCCTCGAGGGCGGATCGGGCGACCTCGGCGGCCACGCCGGTCAACTCGCCGACGATCCTCACCGCGCGGTCGCGCAGCTTCAGGTTCGAGGGGTTGAGGTCGACCATCAGGTTCTCCTCGACCTTGCCCAACCGGACCATCGCCAGGGTGGTGATGAGGTTGAGGACGAGCTTGGTGGCGGTACCCGCCTTGAGCCGGGTGGACCCGGTCAGCACCTCGGGGCCGACGTCGATGGCCAGGACGGTCCCCGGACGCAGCCCCCGGGGGAACCGGAGGTTCGGGTTGAAGCACAGCAGCGCGGTGGTGGCGCCGGCCTCCCGGGCCGCTGCCAGCGCTCCCCAGACGAAGGGCGTGCGGCCGGATGCGGCGATGCCCAGCACCAGGTCGCGCCGGGACACCTTGCGTCCCACCAGCGCCGCGTGGCCGGCGCCGGCGTCGTCCTCGGCCCCCTCGACGGCGGAGTGCAGGGCCTTCTCGCCGCCCGCCAGGATGCCCTGCACCCACTCCGGGGGCGTCCTGAAGGTGGGAGGACACTCGCTGGCGTCCAGCACGCCGAGGCGGCCGCTGGTGCCCGCCCCGACGTAGAGAAGCCGCCCCCCGTCCCCAAGGGTCCGCCCGACCTGCCGGATCAGCCGGGCCAGCGCCGACCGGTGCCGAGCGATCGCCGGCGGCACCCCGGCCTCCTCGGACAGCATCAGGTCGATGGCGGCCGGGATGCCCATCCGGTCGAGGTGCCGCGAGCCCGGGTTGCGCGCCTCCGTCGGGGAGGGCCCGGTCGGCTCGGGACGCGGCATCGCCCGCGGCGCGGGCTGACGGGTCGACGGGGCCGCCGCGGCGGCGGTGTCCGGCAGATCTCCCGACGCCAGCGCCTGCTCCGCAAGGACCACGGCCCCCCACGCCGATTCGCGATGCAGGGGACGGACAACCGCCCCGGGGCGCGAGGCCCGGAGCGCGGACTCCACATGGGGCAGCCACCGCGGCTGGCGAAGGAAGACGCTGCCGGCCAGCACGAACTCGAGCCGGGCCCGCCGCGTCGGGTCGAGACGGTCGGCACAGACGCCCGCCAGGTCGACCAGTTCGCCCAGGCATCGCTCGACGACCGCACGGGCGCGGTCGTCCCCGGCCGCCGCGGCGGCGAAGACCTCCGGGGCCAGGGCGGCGACCTCGCGCTTGGAGGCCGCCTGCAGCCAGGCGACCCAGGCCTCGGGATCCGCCGTGGCGGTGGCCTTGAGCAGGCGCCGGGCAAGGGGCCCGGTGCGCCCGGTGTGTTCGAGGTGGGCGATGGCCTCGCGCAGGCCGGCGTAGCCGATGGCGTAGCCGCTGCCCTGGTCGCCCAGCTGATGTCCCCAGCCGCCGGCCTTGGCGGTCCGCCCGCGGAGGTCCCGGCCGAAGCAGCAGGACCCGGTGCCGCTGAGCAGGATCACCCGCGCGTCGGAGGGTTCCGACGCATCCAGCGAGGCGGCCTCCAGCGCGCTGACCAGGTCGTGGTCCACCCGGACCGGCACCCCGGGCCAGACCCGGGCCACCACGGACCGAAGGCGCCGGCGATCCTCCTCGGTGCGGACCCCGGCCATGCCGACCCCGACGGCCGCGGGCCCCGGCAGGCGCGACCTCAGGTCCTCGAAGTGCGCCTCCAGGTTCGCGTCGGAGACCAGGCGGAGATTGGCGGCACCGGTCTCGATGCGCACCGGCGACCCGTGCCGGCCGGGCTCGGCCGCCAGCGCGACAGAGCGCGTCCCCCCGCATTCGATGCCGATCACCGTCGTGCCGCCGCTCCGGGCCTTCATGCGCCGATTGGAAGGTCTTCGGGCCCGGGTAACAACGCGCAAAGCGCCCGGGCGCCCCGGGGAGCACCGGCCCGGTGTCCGCTCCGGTGTTGGCAAGCGAAGCCCCCGGGAACAGCCTTCCCCCCGTGAAGAAGACCTCGCAGGCCCCCCGGGAGCTGCCCATGTCGCGGCCGCCGCTCGAACGCATGATGCGGATCCACACCGCCATCGGCTCGGGCCGACATCCCAACGCCTCGTCGCTGGCCCGGGAGTTCGAGGTCAGCACCAAGACCATCCAGCGCGACATCGACTTCATGCGTGACCGGATGGGTCTGCCGATCGACTACGACCCCCAGCGGTTCGGGTTCCGGTACACCGAACCCGTCGACGCCTTCCCCACGCTCCAGATCACGGAGGGGGAACTCTTCGCGCTGGTGGTCGCCGAGAAGGCCCTGCAGCAGTACCGGGGCACCCCGTTCGAGAAGCGCCTGCTGACCGCCTTCAAGAAGCTGGAGCGATCCCTGCCGGACACGGTGTCGCTCAACCTCGCCGAGTGGACCCAGAGCATCTCGTTCCGCACCACGGCCGAACCCAACGTCGACCTCGGCATCATCGACCGGCTGGCGCAGGCCGCCTCCGAGGGCCGCACGCTGCGCCTGACCTACCGGAAGCCCGGGGCGGCCACCGAGGAGCGCACCGTCGATCCCTACCACATCGGCAACGTCAACGGCGACTGGTACCTCTTCGCCCACGACCACCTGCGCAAGGCCATCCGCACCTTCGTGCCGTCGCGCATCCTCGAGGCGATCCCGACCGGCAGGACCTTCCAGCGCCCGGCGAAGTTCGCCCTCGAGCGGCACCTGCGCGACAGCTTCGGCGTCTATTCCCGCCGAGGCGACTTCGAGGTGCGCATCCGATTCACCCGCGCCGTGGCGGACTACATCCGCGAGAAGCGCTGGCATGCCTCGCAAAGCCTGGTCGACCTGCCGGACCAGGGGGTCGAGCTGAACCTCAGGCTCGGGAGCCTCGAGGAGATCAGCCGCTGGATCCTCGGCTGGGGCGCCGAGGCCACGGTGCTGGCGCCGCCCGATCTGGCCGACCTGGTGCGCGACACCGCCGAGGCGCTGGTGAAGAACTATCCCCGGCGTTCGTGAGCCCCGTGCGCAGGCTCCCTGCGGCGATCAGGGCACGGGTCGGCGGAGCCGTTCCTTTTCGGCGTCGGCGGCCCGCCAGAGATACCAGGCCGCGGTCGTCCGGAATGGCCGCCAGCACTCCCCGAAGGCCAGCAGTTCCCCGGGCCGCGGCTGCACATCGTGCCCGTAGGTCACCCGGAACCCCTCCCGGACCCCGAAGTCGTCGACGGGAAGCACATCCGGGCGCCCCAGCTTGAAGATCAGGAGCATCTCGACGGTCCAGCGCCCCACCCCGCGGCAGGCGCACAGGCGCCCGATGATCTCCTCGTCGGAAAGCGACCGGATCGCGCGCGACGAGGGAATGGTCCCGTCGAGGGACCTGGCCGCGATGTCCCTCAGGGCCGCGACCTTGGCCGTGGAGAATCCGAAGGACCTCAGGTCCCCGTCGGCCAGGCCCAGGAGATCCTCCGGCCGCGGGAAACGGCGCCGCGGGAAACGGCCCAGGAACCGCCCCAGGATCGTCTCGGCGGCCTTGCCATGGAGCTGCTGATGGGCCACGGCGCGGACCAACGATTCGAACGGGGTCCGGCCGGGGTCCGGCTCCAGCGCACACGGACCGATCCGCCGGATGAGACGCCCCATCACGGGATCGGCGGAGCCAAGATGCCTCAGGGCCTCCGGGGTCATGGCCTTGCCCCCAGCCTCTGGACCTCGTTGGACACCGTCGTGATCTTCTCCACGTCCCGCATCTCGCGGGCGAACTGAAGCTGCCGGATGAGCAGTTCCCGCCGGTCCATGTCCGGGAGCGCCAGGTCGATGAGCTGGCCGAGGCGGCGGTACGCCTCGGCCGGTCGGCCCAGGACGCGGTGGGCCTCCACGGCGTCCGAAAGCAGCCGACGCCGCTGCATCGGGGCGGCGTTGGTCAGCGCGAGGGCGGTGTCGTACCACTCGACGGCCCGGCGGATGCGGAGACCGGTCCAGTGCATCCGGGCGATCTTCTCGGCGACGACCGCGTGGTTGGTGGCCCAGCGCAAGCCCTCGAGCTGCGAGCGGACCACCTCGGCGGGCCGTCCGGCCATGAGCTGCAGGTTGGCGTTTCTCACCAGCGCATAGGCCGCGAGCGGATCGTCCTCCGCGTCGAGCCGGCTCCCGTGGTCGGCGAGGCTTCGCCCGAAGGGCCGATAGAGCGGGTCCCCCACGACCACGGTCTGCCAGGACAGGACCGGGTGCGACGCGGTGGCTGCCTCGCCGAAGGTCATGCCCGCATAGCCCCAACGCTCGAGGAAGACCCCGATGTCGGGGGTGAACCGGAGGTAGGGCTCGGCCACGCAGCCCATCGTCGCCGTCGCGCCCCGGGCCAGCAGCGGTCCGACCCAGTTCTCGGAGGCCGAACGGAGGTTGGCCGCGCTGAAGGAGTGCAGGTGGTAGGCGAAGGCTCCGGGCAGGAACTCCACCGCCGCCCGGTAGAACGGCCCGGTGACCCCGCTGTCGTACCATCCGGCATACAGGGCCACCTGGCCCAGGGGATACCCCACCCCGAGCGTCGCCGGCTGGTTGTCCACGAAGGTCTCGAAGCCCAGCCGCTTGGCCGCCGTGGCCGCGTTGGTCAGCATCTGGTCGCCCCAGAGATAGGCTCCCTCGGCAAGTCCGCGGAGGTCGAAGTAGGCATGGCCCCAGAGACCGCGGGACTCGGCCTCGAGGGCCTTGTCGACGAGGCCGCGGGCGATCTCCGGCGTGGGACCGTCTAGGCGGGTCACCAGGAACACGCCCTCGGTGGGGTGGAGACGGGAGGCGTTGGTGGCGCCCAAGGCCGGATTGGGGGCGACCCCGAGCGGGTCATGTCCGCCGGGACGTGCCAGGAGGGCCAGTTCGTGGTCGACGGAGGCGTCGTTGCGCTGCATCGGCGGCGGGAGATCCTTCTGGGTGCTGCGCAGCGAGGGGTCGTGCGGGATGTACCACGGCACCCCATGGCAGAGCAGCAGGTAGCGGATGGCCGAATGGGCGACGCGCGACCTCGGGCCGCCCCCGGCCGGAAGGGGTGCCCGGGGCGCCGAGGTGTCCGGAACCCATTCGGCCAGGCCCTTGGCCGCCAGGTGCCGGCGGATCGGTTCCTCCAGGTCGCGCACATACTCGGACCGGGCGAGGTTCGCCCCCTCGGGCAGCGGCAGCCCGAGGACCTGCGAGTCGGGCACGCCTCGCCTCCGGGCATAGTGCCGGGCGACCTCGGCGGATGCGGGCAACCGCGAATTGTAGACCACCAGCACCTCGTCCCCGGCTGCCCACGCCTCCCGACCCACGGGAAAAAGCAGCGCCAGGAGAAGCCTCGTCCACCTCCCCACCAGGATGCCGACGCGGACCTCCGCCGACCACACCCCGGAGGCCCCGGGGCCTTCCCGGAGACGCCCGACAGGGGTCGTGGAGGCGGCCGGGTTCATCGGTTCACCCACCCCCGGCGCGGCCAACCGCCGGGCCGAGACGCCCGCGCACATGGGCCATCAGCACGGCGAAGGTCTCGTCGGGGGTCTGCCCGGTGTTGTCGATGCGGATGGAGTCGAGGGCCGGGATCAGCGCCCCCTTCTTGCGGTGGATGTCCATGCTGTCCCGCCATGCACCGTCGGTGGAGCCCCCCCGCTCGGCGATGCGTCGCTGGCGCTCGGCGGCGTCGGCCTCGAGGAAGAACTTCACCGGGGCCAGCGGGAACACCTCGGTCCCGATGTCGCGCCCTTCCATCACGAGGGGTCCGAGGTCGGCGCACTGGCGCTGGCGGGTGACCATCCAGTCGCGCACCTTGCCGATCTGGGCGACGACCGGCACGGCCTTCTCGACGGCATCGGTGCGGATCTCCGAGCCCGGGAAGTAGCCGTCGATGTGGATCCACGCCTGGCCATCGACCACCCGGACCTCCCATTTCCAGCTGCGGAGCTGGCGGATGACGGCCTTCTCGTCGGCGTCGGTCATCGGCTTTTCGACGCGGATGCCGCGCCGGAGGCAATGCCAGGCGAGGGTGCGGTACATGGCGCCGGAATCGACGTAGAGGTAGCCGAGTTCACGGGCGAGGCGACGCGAGAGCGTGCCCTTGCCGGAGGCGCTGGGCCCGTCGACGGCGACGACCAGGGGGAGGCGGAGGGTCCTGGCCTTCATTCGGCGTTCAATTCCTTGGGGGCAATCACCCGGCCGCTGGCCGCATCGAGGACCAGGGCACCCAACCCGAAGGGCGGCGTGCCCGCCAGCTTGCGGAAGAAGTTCGGGAAGGTCTTGCGCACACAGCGCGGGTTGCGGAGGCGGATGCCGGGGATCCTCAGGCCCAGCATGGCGAAGCACATGGCCATGCGGTGGTCCTCGTAGGTCTCGATCTCGGCCCCGTGGAGGATCGACGGGCGGACCAGCAGGCTGTCGCCCGATTCGGCCACCAGCGCCCCGCAGCGGGTCAACTCGGTGCGCAGCGCCGCGACCCGCTCGCACTCCTGGAGGCGCAGGCGGCCCAGGTCGGTGAAACGCACCGGGTGATCCTCCAGCGGGGCCAGCGTGATGGCCGTCATGATGCTGTCGCCCAGGTCTCGCTCCCTCGAAACCTCGGAGGGAAGGTCCAGGAAGTCCGGGTAGCGCGCGTCGACCTGCCAGCCCGAGGAGGGCCAACGGGCGACCTCTACGCGGTTCCTCCCGAACAGCCGGGCGGCGCCCCAGAAGTAGCTGCCGCTGGAGGCGTCGGGTTCGATGCGGAACTCGCCGCCGCCATGCGGGAAGGCCTCCACGAGCCGGCGGGTCATCTCGACATAGGGCAACTCGTCGGGGTTGGCGTCGGAAACCTCGACCTGCCACCCGGCCACCCGGCCCGGCAGCAGCAGCGCCGAGGCGAACTGGGAACTCTCGGCGACGCTCACCCGCGCCGAGCCCGGCCGGGGCCCGGTGCCGTGGATGACGGCGGGCAGCCGGTCGTCCGGGGCATCGACCCGGTAGCCCAGGCCGCGGAGGGCCTGAAGCAGGGAGGCCTGGGGGCGCTGGTGCATGCGCGGGACGCCGGACAGCCGGTAGGTCCCGCGGCCCAGGCACACCATGGCCGCGAGGAACCGCGCGGCGGTGCCCGCATTGCCCACTTGCAGCTCGAGCGGCGCGGCCTCCATGCCGGCCTCCGGGATGAGACCGCCCCGGCCCTCGACGCGGATGATCCGGTTGCCCTCCTCGGCGAGGTCCACGGCCACGCCGACCGCGAAGCCCATTCGCCGGAGGCAGTCGACCATCACCTGGGTGTCCTCGCTCCAGAGCGCTCCGGCGAGGGTCACGGGCCCCGAGGCGAGGGCCGCGAGGATGAGCGCCCGGTTGGTGATGCTCTTGGACCCCGGCACCGTGACCGACACGAAGGCGGGGGCGGGCGGCGGGACGATCTCGATGAGGTCAGGCAGGGGCATCGGCTCGGGCGTTTCGGTGGGGGTCCATGTCCGGGTACCGCTGGTCGCGACGGGCCTTGGCCTGACGGAAGAACTCCTCGACGGCCGTCGCGTCGCCCGCGTCGAGGGCGAGCCGGAACTCGGAGAGGTCCTCGATGAAGACCCCCAGGACCCGCGAGAGGTGGCGCCGGTTGGCCAGCGCGATGTCGCGCCAGAGTTCGGGCGACCCGGACGCCACCCGGGTGGTGTCCCGGAACCCCCCGGCGCAGAGCTCGGCCTGTTCCCTCGGGTGGGCGGGGCTGAGCACGTAGTTGGCCAGGCCGGCCGCCACGACATGGGGCAGGTGGCTGGATCGGGCCACCAGGTCGTCATGGAGCACCGGATTCATCGGCAGCACCCTGGCCCCGACGGCCTCCCACATCCGGCGGATGAGGTCCACGGCGGCCGGATCGCTGGCGGTGGTGGGGGTGAGCGCGCACACCGCCCCGTCGAAGAGGTCGGCGCGGGCATGGGCCGGCCCGCTCTTCTCGGCTCCGGCCATCGGGTGGCTGCCGACGAAGCGCACCCCGGCCGCCCCGGCCAATGGCTCGATCTCGGCCACGGGCGCCGATTTGACGCTGCCGACGTCGGTCACCACGCAGTCCGGGGCCAGGTGGCGCGACATCTCGCGGAAAAGCGTCGCCATCTGGCCCACGGGCGAGCAAAGCACCACGAGATCGGCGTCGGCGACCGCCTCCGCGAGGTTCCGGGAGCAGCGGTCGACCACGCCCAGGGCGAGGCATTCGGCCACGGAGGACGACCGGCGCACGAAGCCCTGGACCTCGTCCGCCAGGCCCCGGCGCTTGAGCGCCAGGCCCAGGGATCCGCCCAGCAGGCCCACGCCCACCAACGTCACCTTCCGAAAATGCACTCCCGCAGGCTACCGAAGCCGGGAGGCGCGAGGGAAGCTTGGAACCGGACCCCATGTGGCGGTCGATGGCTGATCCCGGCGACCGGCCCATGCCCGGCCAGCGACCGGCCGGTCCGCCGGCGGTCAGACGATCTCCATCGGACAGGACGGGATGGAATCGAGGAAGGCCTTGCCATAGCGCTTGGTGAGCACCCGGTTGTCGAGGACGACCACGATGCCCGTGTCGGTCTTGGTGCGGATGAGCCGCCCGACCCCCTGCCGGAATTTCAGGATCGCCTCGGGCAGGCTGAACTCCCCGAACGAATTGCCGCCGGTCGCCTCGATGCGCTCGATGCGGGCCTCGACCAGCGGATGGTCGGGCACCGCGAACGGCAGGCGCGTGAGGATGACGTTGCTCAGGGCCTCGCCCGGGACGTCCACCCCCTGCCAGAAGCTGTCGGTGCCGAAGAGCACCGAATCGCGGTTTTCACGGAACTTCTCGAGCATGGTCGAACGGGGCATGCCGGTGTTCTGCACGTAGCATTCGAGTCCCAGCCGCCCGAAGAACGATTCCATGCGCCCGGCGACCTGCAGCATCAGCCGGTGACTGGTGAAGAGGACGAAGGCCTTGCCATGGGTGCGCGTGATGAAGTGCCCGATCCAGTGGACCAGGGCGTCCTCATAGCCCGGGTCGCGGGGGTCGGGCATCCGGCCCGCGACGAACAGGGTCATCTGGCGGCGGTAGTCGAAGGGGGAGCCCACCTGGAGTCCGAGGGCCTCCTCGCCACCCACCCGGCCGGCCACATAGCGGAGGGCCGGAAGGGTTCCCGCCCTCGGGAGGCCGGTCCCCGCCGCAGGATCGCCCGACATGCCGACCGGGGATCCCGCACGGGGGCTGGACCCCTTGGGATCCGGATCGGCGGGCGGGACCGGCGGCGTCGGCGCCGCCGTCTGGGAGGCCGTTCCCAGGGTCGCACTGGTCAGGACCACGGAGGTCCCGGACCCGAAGAGCCGTTCGCGCAGGAAATCGGCCACCTCGACGGGGGCGGCGTTGAGCGAGAGGTTCTTCTGGGTCTTGCCCGAGCGCTCCACCCAGTAGACGTGGTCGTCGGCCGCCTGGCTCAGAAAGGTCGAAACGGCCTGCCGCAGGTCGGCCAGGCGGCGGTTGCACTCGAGCAACTCCTCGCCGGTCTCCTTGTCCTCGGAGGTCTGGATCAGGTCGTGGATCTGCTCCCTCAGGCGCTGCAACGGCAGGGTCAGGCTGTCCTGCACGAGGTCGGGGCGCCGGATGCGAAGCTCCTTCCAGGGCCTCTGGGCCGGGTCGCCGGACACGGCACGATCGCCATCGCCCCGCCCGGACGCCCCGGGACCGGCGCCCCGGGCCAGCTCCTGGCAGCAGTCCTCGACCTTGAGGAAGAAGTCGTCGGTCTCCCGCAGCACGTCGGCCACGAGGCGCACGTTGGAGGCCGAGCGCAGCGTGGCGAGGATCCCCTTCTCGGTGCGCGGGTTCCAGAGCCGCTGCAGGGCATACCGCACCTGTCCGCTGCTGACGCTCAGGCCGATGTGGCGCGCGGCGACCGACTCGACCGTGTGGGCCTCGTCGAAGATCACGAAGTCGTTCTTGAAGAGCACCCCGCCCTCGGGATCGGCCTCGACCCCGTTGAGCAGGGTGAAGAACAGCGTGTGGTTGAGGACCAGCACGTCGGCCCCGAGGATCCGCTGGCGGGCGCGCTGGAAGAAGCACACCGGGCCCAGCTTGGCCTGCTCGCTCTGGAAGCCGCACTTCCTCGGGGTGCAGAGACCCCGCTCGGAGCAGACGTGCTCCCACACCTTCGGATCGGGCTCCACCGGGAAGTCGCTCAGCGACCCGTCCTGCGTGGTCTGGCTCCACTCCTCGATGCGCCGCAACTCGGCGGCCTCCGGGGTGGTGAAGAGCGAATCGCTCTGCTGCCTGGCCTTGCGAAGCCGTCGCGTGCAGAGGTAGTTCGAGCGCCCCTTCAGCATGGCGAAGGTGAAGTCGACCGGGAGGATCTGCCTCAAGACGGGCAGATCCTTCTCCACCAACTGCTCCTGAAGGTTGATGGTGTGGGTCGAGATCACCGCCTTCTTGTGATGGGCGACGGCGAACAGGATGGCCGGGACGAGATAGGCGAAGCTCTTGCCCACGCCGGTACCGGCCTCGACGAGCAGGTGGCGGCGCCCTTGCAGGGCCGCGGCGACCGCGACGGCCATCTGCTGCTGCTCGGGCCGGTACTCGAAGTTGCTGGCCCGGGAAAGGAGCCCGGTCGCGGAGAAGATCTCCCGGACGGGACCCACCAGGTCGGCGGGCTCCTGCCCTGCGGAGGTGTCGGCCAGCGAGATCACCCGCGCAGGCTAAGCCCGGAATGCCGCGGGGAGGAAGCCGCTTCCGCCGCCCTGGCGGCGCGAAGACGCCACGAACCTGGCCGATCAATCGGGAATCGACACGGAAACCGTGGGCTTCGGGGCCTCGGACTCGGCCGCGTTATCGGAAGCGAAGGCGTGGACCAGCGTGCGCTGTCCGGGGACCCCCGTTGATTTTTGCCGAGCCCGCGCTTGAAGGACGGGGGCCTCCCGTCCGATCATGGGGTCATGTTCCATGGAATCGTCCTCGCCGGGACCCTGCTGCTGGTCCCGGTCGTCGCCCGCGCCGAGGCCCCCAAGGATGCCGACGAGCGGCTCGCGATCCTTTCGAAGCTCGTCGCCGACCCGCATCCCCGCGTCCGACTCGAAGCCCTCCGCGCGCTGGCCAGGATCCCGGCGGCCCGGTCGGCGGAACTGGCCCTGGGCGTTCTGGAGCAGCCGATGGACCCGACGCTGGACTACGCGCTGTGGCTGACGATCAACGAGCTGTCCGAGCCCTGGATCGCCGCGCTGGAATCCGGCGCCTGGAAGTCCGACGGCCGCGAGAGGCAGCTGGCCTTCGCCCTGAAGGCCATCCGGCCCGAGCAGGCCAGCCGCGTGTTGGGACGGGTGATCCGGGAACGCAGGCTGCCCCGCGACGGGTCCGGCCCGTGGATCGAGCTCGTCGGGCAGGCCGGCGGACCGAAGGAACTGGGCGCGCTGATGCAGCAGACGGTGGGCGGCGACTTCGACGACGGCGCCACCGCACGGGCACTCGGAGCGCTGGGCGAGGCGGCACGGACGCGCAAGGTGAGACCGGAGGGCGATGCCCGGGGCATCCTGGGGTTGCTGCAATCGTCCAATGAATCCGTGCGCGCCGCCACCCTGCGACTCTCGGGCGACTGGAAGACCCCTCCCCCGGCCGACACCCTGGCCCGCCTGGCCGCCGACCCCTCCGAGGCCATGCGTTCCACGGTCTTCGAGGTGCTGCGCCTCCAGGGGACCGCGAGCCTGCCCCTGATCCGGCGACTCGCCGAGGACCAGGATCCAGCCACCCGCCGCCGGGCCGCCCTGACCTGGGCGTCCCTCGACCTCGCCGGCGCCGGCCCGGTGCTGCTCGGCGCCGTGACGGCCCTGGACCAGGAGGGGACGGCGCAGGACTTCTGGCGGGCGCTCCTGCCCATCAAGGGCTCCGGCAAGCACCTGGCGCCCCTCCTTCCCGCCGCGGGCATCCCGCAGGTGGCGGCCCGGACCGGCATGCGGGTGGCCCGCGAGGGCGGCCGCAACGACATGGACCTGGTGCTGGCCCTGGCGAAGGGGTCCGGACTGTCGGCCGACACGCAGGCCTTCACCGGCCAGCTCATCCGCGAGATGGCCGCCAAGGCGGCGGCCAGCGGTGATCCCCACCGCGGCGAACTGGTCTATCGACGCTCGGACCTCGCCTGCACCACCTGCCACGCCATCGGCGGCGCCGGCGGCCGGGTCGGGCCCGACATGACCTCCATCGGCGCCAGCGCCCAGCCCGACTACCTCGTCGAGTCGCTCCTGATGCCCAACGCCAAGATCAAGGAGGGCTACCACGGCGTGGTCGTGGAGACCAAGGATGGCCAGAGCGTCTCCGGCACGGTGGTGCGCGAATCGGGCAACGAGCTGGTGCTTCGGGGCACCGCCAACCAGGAGATCGCCATCGCCAAGTCCAACATCGAGTCGCGCAACCAGGCCACGGCGTCGCTCATGCCGGCCGGTCTGCTGGATCCCCTGGACGAGACCGAGCAGCTCGACCTCGTGGCCTTCCTGTCGAGGCTCGGCAAACCCGGCGACTTCGACGCCAGCAAGGGCGGCGTGGCCCGCAGATGGCGCCTCTCCAACGTCGTCCACACCGACCAGCAGAACGGGCAGGCCGACTGGATGTGGAAGAAGCCGCTGGATGACAAGCGCTGGACCGAGGTGCTCTCGCGGGTCAATGGCGACCTGACCCGGACCCTGATGGAGACCGCCACCAAGGCGAACATGTGGTCGTCGAAGATCGCCGTGCTGGCCGTGACCGAGGTCCAGCTGAGCCAACCGGCCGGCGTCCGCTTCCAGCTCACCGCCACCAAGGGCACCGAACTGTGGGTGGACGGGTCCAAGGTGGACGGCCCGGTATCCCTCGCGGCCGGCACGCATCGCGTGCTCGTCCGGATCGACCCGAACCACATCCCGGACAAGATCCGCCTCGAGACCCGGGATGCGGCCTTCGTGCTGAACTGAGGCGCGACCGACGGTGCCTCTCCGCCCTGCCCGGGGGCTCAGTCGCGGTGACCGGCCCGGTGCCTGGAGGCCTTCACCGCCTCCACGATGGCGCGGTCGTCCTCCCCGCGGTCCCGGACCAGTTCAAGGAAGCCGGGAAGGTTCATGCCCATGCGCCTCAGGAAGGGGCGGTCGCCGCCGCAGCCGTACATCAGGTCGGAGGGCATCTCGCCGCGCAGCTTGAGGCGGGCCTTCACGATCAGGCGAGGCAACCAAGGGATGCCGTCCACGGCCTCGCCCTTGGGCGGCAGTTCCGACATGGGGACGATCTTCCCGCTCCACTGGCCGCCCTGGACCCGGAGGAACCAGTCACGCCGGATCCGCTGGACCTCCAGAGCGGTCTCGAAATCAGGCTCCCCGGCTTCCACCGCATCCTCGATGAAGTCGTAAAGCTCCTGCACCGAGCATCCGCTGTCGCGCAGGAAGGCCGTCTCGGCCACGTCGCACAGGGTCGCCGGCGAGCATCGGCCGGACCGGTAGACGGCCATGGCCCGGTCGTACACGGCGCGGAAACGGCCGTCCCAGCCCGGGTCGTCAGCCCCGCCGGCGAGGAATTGCCGTGCCGATTCCGCCTGGTCGGCCGGCACCTTGACCTGGATGCCGCCGGTCACCATCGAGTAGCCCTCGATGCTCAGGGCGGCATCCAAGCCGTGGACGAAGGGGGTGAACCCCGCCGACTCGAGCCGGGCGGCCAGGAGATCGGCCTCGGCCGGGGCGAACACGCGGGACAGGGTGACCAGTTCCATGGGAGGAACCTCCGGAGGGCGGCAGGAGATGTCAATCGGGCAGCCCCCGATGTCCCGGGCGGGAACCCCGGGCGGTCACCGGAAGGGGCCACGTCCCGGATAGCCGGTCGTGTTGGTGAGCGGTTCCAGGCGCCGCGGCTTCCAGAGCAGGCCGTTCTTGGCGAGGTTGCTGGAGACCGTGTTGAGGTTGCCGAGGGTCGACGACAACTCCGCCTGCAGCCTCGGGTCCTTGAGCAGCGCCCCGACCGCCCCACGGCCGGCCTGCAGGTCGGTGGCGATGTCCTTGAAGGCCAGCGAGGCGTCCCGGAATCCCCCGAGCGCCTCCCGGAGGCCCGCCTCGTTGGTGGCGACCAGCGTGTCGGCCCGGACCAGCAGACCGTCGGCCCGGGCGGCCAGCGCCCCGGCCTGGGCCGTCAGCGGCGTCAATGTGGCCGAGAAGGCCTTCAGGTTGCTGACGGTCGCCGAGACGGCCGGCTTCTCGGAGGACACCAACGATTCCACCTCGCCCAACGTCCGGTCCAGGCGCTCGGAGGTCCGCCGGAGATTGGCCAGCGTGTTGGTCACGTCCTTGAGGGTGGAGGCCGAGAGGATCATCCGGTCGACCCGGTCCACCACCTGGTCCAACCGGGTCATCAGGCCCACCGCGCTGCGGGCTGCCTCCTGGAGGTTGAAGGGATCCACGGCCGTCACCTGGGCCCCGTCCTCGAGGGGCGGTGCGGCGTTGCCGGTCGGGATGATCGCCACGTACTGGTCGCCCAGGAAGCCGCTCTGCTCGATCTCGAACCGCGCATCGCCGAAGATGGTCACGGGTTTGTCGATGCGGCAGCGGATCAGCACCCGGCGGCCGTCGGCAGACAGGGAGATCGACTCGACCGAGCCGATGCGCACGCCCGACAGGTTGACCGGGGCCCCGACGACGAGACCCCCGACATTGCCGGCCGACACCAGCACCGTGCGCCCGGAACTCCAGAGGGACGCCCCCTTGCTGAAACGCAGCAGCAGACCACCGATCAGCAACAGCCCCACGAGGACAAACAGGCCCACCTGAGCCACCGGGGTTTTTCGTTCCATGGACTCGTTCATTCGGGTTTTTGAGGCGTGGAGATGCCGTTGACGAAGCGGTGGATCACCGGGTCGGACGACCCGAGGATGTCCGAAGTGGGACCCTCCGAATAGATCCTTCCCTCATGAAGCATCAGGATCCGGTTGCTGATGGTGCGGGCGCTCTTCATGTCGTGGGTCACGGCGATGCTGGTGACGTGGAGGGTTTCCCAGACGCGCCGGATGAGCCGGTCGATGTTGTCGGCGGCGATGGGGTCGAGGCCGGTCGTCGGCTCGTCGTAAAGGAAGATCTCGGGCCGATACACAATCGCCCGGGCCAGCCCCACCCGCTTGCGCATGCCCCCGGACAGCTCGCTGGGCATCTTGTGGCCGATCCCCGGCAATTCAACCACGTCGAGGGCCTCGCCGATCCTGCGACGGATCTCGGCCTCCGGTTCAACCCCTTCACGTCGGAGGACAAAGCCGACATTCTCATCGACGGTCAGCGAATCAAAGAGCGCCGCCATCTGGAAGAGCATGCCGAACTTGCGTCGCACCCGGAGCAGGCTCCGCTCATCCATCCGGGCGAGATCCTCGCCAGCCACACGCACGATGCCGGAATCGGGCTGCAGGAGACCGATGAGGTGCTTGAGCAGGATGCTCTTGCCCCCGCCGCTGCGGCCGATGATGACGACGGCCTCTCCCCGGCGGATGTCCAGGGAAACCCCGCGCAGGACCTGCTGGCTACCGAAGCTCTTGGTGACGTCGCGGACCTCGATCATGGGCGTTCCTCAGCCGTTGAACATCCGCGCGAGGAACAGGGTCAGGAAGAAGTTGACGACGAGGATGCTGATGCTTGCCGCCACCACGGCATCGGTGGTGGCCCGCCCAACCCCCTCGGCCCCGCCCTGGCAGGTAAGACCCTTGTGACAACCGACCACCGCGATGATCGCCGCGAACACGAACGATTTGATCAGGCCGGTCATCACGTCGGGCGGATCGGTGTAACGCTCCATGTTCGCCTGGTAGTACGCGCTGTCGATGCCCAGCAGGTGGACCCCCACCAGCTTGCTGGAAAAGATACCCACCACCACCGACTCGGCGGTCAGCAGTGGTGCCGAGGCCAGCAGCGCCAGGAACCTTGGCACCACCAGGGTGTCCACGGGGTGGGCCGCCAGGGCCCTCAAGGCATCGATTTGCTCGGTGACCTTCATGGTGCCCAACTCGGCAGTCATCGAGGCCCCCACCCGCGCCGTGAGCATCAGCGCCGCGAGCACCGGTCCCAGCTCGCTGCTCATGCCGATGCTGACCACCGCGCCCGTGGCGGTGTCCATCTTGACCTTGTGGAACTGCAGGTAGGTCTGGGCGCACAGCACCATGCCGGTGGCCGCGCCGGTGGTGATGACCACGCTCTGGCTCTTGACCCCGATGAAGTGGAGCTGGGCCAGGAAGTCCTTCCAGGCGGGCCGCTGGTGACGGAACGAACGGGCGGTCTCGGCCAGCAGCATCGACACCTCGCCGAGCTGCAGCACGAAGGATCGGAATCGCTGTTGTACGAGTTGGACCGGCACGATGGGTTCGAGTTCGGGAAGGCTACCCCGGGCTCCGGGCCAAGCAACCCTCCGCAGAGGCTCGGCAGAGGCTACCACATCCCCCACCAAGGCGCCACGTAGGCCGTGGACCGACCCCGGAGGCCTCGAGGGGGCAAACCAAGGGCCACTCCAAGGCGTTCCCCCCGGGGGGAGCGGGCCATCTCGGGCCCGGCCCGGATCTCAGGAACTCAGCGCCCCCTCGGCGGCCTGGTCGCGCTGCTTGAAGACCAGCTTGTCCTGGTCGGCGGTGACCGTGACCGGTTCGCCGTCGATCAGCGTGCCGCGCAGGATCTCCTCGGCCAGGGGGTCCTCGAGATGCTTCTCGATCGCCCGCCGCATCGGCCGGGCGCCGTATTGCGGGTCGAAGCCATTCTCGATGAGGAACTCCCGGGCCTTGTCGTCGAGGACCACGGTAACGTTCTTCCGGCGGATCCGCTCGAGCACCTTGGCCACCTCGAGGTCGAGGATGGTGTTGAGTTCGGGTTTCCCGAGCGAGCGGAAGACCACGATGTCGTCGAGGCGGTTGAGAAACTCGGGCCGGAAGAACTTCTTGGCCTCGTCGAGTACCCGGGCGCGCATGGCCTCGTAGCTGGCGTCGTCGGAGGCCTTGGCGAAGCCCATGCTGCCCTGCTTGCGAAGGGCCTCGGAGCCGACGTTCGAGGTGAGCAGCACGATGGTGTTGCGAAAATCCACCACGCGGCCCAGCGAGTCCGTCAGCTTGCCCTCCTCGAGGATCTGCAGGAGCATGTTGGTGACGTCGGGGTGGGCCTTCTCGATCTCGTCGAAGAGCACCACCGAGTAGGGCTGGCGGCGCACCTTCTCGGTGAGCTGGCCGCCCTCCTCGTACCCGACGTAGCCCGGGGGCGAACCCACCAGCCGGCTCACGGTGAACTTCTCCATGTACTCGGACATGTCGAGCTGGATGAGCGCCTGGTTGCTCCCGAACATCTGCTCGGCCAACGTGCGGGCGAGCAGGGTCTTGCCCACGCCGGTGGGCCCGAGCAGCGCGAAACAGCCGATCGGTCGCTTGGGGTCCTTGAGGTCGGTGCGCGCCCGACGCAGCGCCTTGGCCAGCGCCGAGACGGCGTCCTTCTGGCCGACCACGCTCTTGGCAAGCTCGTCCTCGATCGACAGCAGCTTCTGCATGTCGGTCTGGCCCATGCGCTTGAGGGGGATGCCGGTCCACTTGGCCACGACCTGGAGGATGTCGTCCTCGGTGACGACCACCCGCTTCTCGTCCTTGGCGCTCTTCCAGTCGGCCAGGGTCTTCTCGAGGCGTTCCTTGGCCGATTTCTCCTGGTCGCGAAGCTGGGCCGCCCCCTCGAAATCCTGGTCCTTGATGGACTGCTCCTTCTTCTGGCGGAGGGTCTCGATCTCGGCCTCGATGTCCTTGACGTTGGGCGGCCGCTGCATGGCGCCGATCCGGGCCTTGGAGCCCGCCTCGTCGAGCACGTCGATCGCCTTGTCGGGCAGGAACCTGGCCGTGATGTAGCGGTCGGATAGCTTCACGCAGGCCTCGACCGCGTCGGCGGTGAACTCGGCCTTGTGGTGCTCCTCGTACTTGGACTTGAGTCCGGTGAGTATGGCGATGGCGTCGTCGACCGACGGCGGCTCTACCTTGACGGTCTGGAAGCGCCGCTCGAGCGCCGAGTCCTTCTCGATGTACTTGCGGTACTCGGACAGCGTCGTGGCCCCGACGATCTGCAGTTCGCCGCGGCTCAGTGCCGGCTTGAAGATGTTCGAGGCGTCCATCGTGCCCTCGGCCGAGCCGGCGCCCACGATGGTGTGCAGCTCGTCGATGAAGAGGATCACGTTCTTGGCCTTCTTGATCTCGTCCATCACGGCCTTGATGCGCTCCTCGAACTGGCCGCGGTACTTGGTGCCCGCCACCATGAGCGCCAGGTCGAGGGTGACCACGCGCTTCGCGGCGAGCAGCTCGGGCACGTTGCCCTTGGCGATCTCCTGGGCCAGGCCCTCGACGATGGCCGTCTTGCCGACGCCCGCCTCGCCGAGCAGCACCGGGTTGTTCTTGGTGCGGCGGCAGAGGATCTGGATCACCCGCTCGATCTCGTTGCTCCGGCCGATGACCGGGTCCATGTCGCCCTTGCGGGCGATCTCGGTGAGGTCGCGACCGAAGGCCCGGAGCGCCGGGGTCTTCTGGTCCTTGCCCTTCTCGCCCTTGCCCGGGGTCTTGCCGGCCTCGACCGTCTCGGACGACGACTCCTTCTCGCCGCCCTCCTCCTCGCCGGACTGGAACTGGGGATCCAGTTCCCGCAGGATCTCCTGACGGCATTGCTCGATGTCGACCTCGAGGTTGCGCAGGACCTTGGCCGCCACGCCGTCGCCCTCGCGCAGCAGGCCGAGCAGGATGTGCTCGGTGCCCACGTAGGTGTGGTTCAGCGCCTTGGCCTCCTTGGCGGCCAGGGCGAGCACCTTCTTGACCCGGGGCGTGTACGGGATGTTGCCGCCCGGCTTGGCCTCCCCGCCGCTGCGGACCTCCTTCTCGACCTCCTGACGGACCGTGTCGAGATCAAGCCCCATCTTCTGGAGGACATTGACCGCGACGCCCTGCCCCAGCTTGATGAGCCCCAGCAGCAGGTGCTCGGTGCCGACGAAGTTGTGGTTGAAGCGATCGGCCTCCTTGCGCGCCAGGGCCAGGACCTGCTGGGCGCGGGGGGTGAAGTTGTTGAGGGATTCTTCGCTCATGATCTCGGGTTTGTCGGCACGTACGCACACCGACAACGGCCAATCTGGCCACGGGAGGTCCATCCGTCAAAAGTTCTTGATGCCTGTCTGAGGCCGGCAAGACCTCCCGGATACCGGTACATCGGCAGTTCCTGGCGCGTTCTCAAGCCCTCGGATGCGCCGCGGCGTAGACGGCCTTGAGGCGCTCGACCGTGACGTGGGTGTACACCTCGGTAGTCTGGAGGTTCTTGTGGCCGAGCAGTTCCTGCACGGAGCGCAGGTCGGCCCCATCCTCGAGCAGATGGGTCGCGAAGCTGTGCCGCAGCTTGTGGGGGGTCAGGCCCGGGTCCAACCCGGCTATGGCCAGGTACCGTTTCAGGCGGCGCTGGACGAGGGACGGCCTCAACGGGCCCGATGCGGCCCCGAGGAACGCCGGCTCCGAGGGGGCCCGATGCGCCCGTGCCGCCCTCCAGTAGGCCTCGAGGGCCGACCAGGCCGGCCGGCCAAACGGGATCACCCGCTCCTTGCGACCCTTGCCGACTACCCGAAGGGTGAGGGACACTGGATCGACCTGGTCGACCCGGAGGGCGCACACCTCGCCCACGCGCAGGCCGGCCGAGTAGATCAGCTCGAGCACGGCGGCATCCCGGAGCCACTCGACGGGATCGGGCTGCCGATCCTCCGGGGAGGACGCCTTGGCGCGCCGCCATTCCTCGAGGGGCGCCCCCAGCAGCCGTTGCATGTCCGCGACCGGCAGGAACCTCGGGAGGCGACGTTCCTCCTTCGGCACCCGGAGCCCGCGGACCGGCTGTCCGGACACCCGTTTCCGGAGCAGGAGATGCCGGTAGAAGGTCCTCAGGGCGCTCAGGCGAAGCCGCACCGAGGCCCGGCCCACCCCCCGGCGTCCCAGCCATCGCAGGTAGCGGCGAAACTCCTCGCGGCCGAGCCGCGTCCAGTCCGGCGCACCGCCCCCGGACTGCCCCCGGTGCCAGCCGATGAATTCCACGAGCGCCTGCCGGTAGTTGCGGACCGTGTGGTCGGAGGCGACCCGGACGGCGGCCAGATCGGACAGGAATTCCGAGGACCAATCATCCAGTGCAGCGGACTCGGACACGGTCCGGAAGGTACGCCGGGGACGCCTCGCGCTGGAACGCGAAAAAAATGGTCCGCTCAGGACTGCCGCGACAAGGCGGCGACCCCCGCGACGGCGACCGCGCCGCCCAGGAGGGACAGGCGGGTGGGCCGCTCCCCCTCCAGCCACCAGGCCAGCGGGATCACGGCCAAAGGCACCATGGCCACCACCGGCAACACCTCGGAGACCGGATGCCGCGCCAGCGCCCACTGGTAGCAGACCACCCCGAGGGTGGGGCCGGCCAGGGCGTTGGCCAGCAGCCATCCACCGCCCTCGGCGAGGGCCGGACGCAGGGGGACCGGCCCCGATCGCATCCGGGCCCCGACGAACCACAGCGCGCCGAACACCAGGCCGGCCGCCGCCCGCTGGAGGGTGACCGTCATGGGATGGGCCTCCTGCCCCGCCAACCTCGCCAGTTCGAAGCCGTGACGGCTGAGCACCGCGCCGCCGGATTGACCCAAGGCCGCCAGGAACCCGAAGACGATGCCCGATCTCCACCCGGGTCCGGCCCACTCGATCCCGCGCCGGGGCACCAGGGCCAGCGATACGCCGGCGAGGATGGTGGCACCGGCCGCCACCTGCGATGCTCCCGGGGCCTGTCCCCGCCACGCCCACTCGAGCAGGGCCCCGATCGGCGCGGCCAGGCACTGCGTCATCAACGAGGTCAGACGGGAGCCCAGCCTCGGCAGGGCCAGGAAGACCCCGGCATCCCCGAGGCCGTAGCCCACGATGCCACTCCACAGGAACCAGCCCAGCGAGGGCCCCGAGAAGCCCGAGCCGAGCGCGGCGACCAGGGCCACGAGCAGCCCGACGGCCAGGACCTGGCGGAAGAAATTCGCCGTCGCCGGGCCGAAGACGCCCACCGAGCGCCGTGCGCTCACGGACGAGACGGCGAAGAGCGCCATGGCCAGGAGGGACGGGATCATCGGCGTCGATGGGGTCGGGGCCCGGGCGGGGTGGATCCTCCGGGGCGGGCGCGTGGGCGGCCGCCGGTGGCCCGGGCTCAGAACAGCTCGGGATCGGTCGACCCGAGGCGCTGCCGCATCCGCTGGACCGCCTGGCCGAGGTTGCGCTTGCCGAAGAGGTGGGTGCCGGCGACGAACACGTTGGCGCCGACCCGGGCGCACTCCCGGCCCGTCACGTCGTTGATGCCGCCATCGACCTGGATGCGGTACTTCAGGCCCATCTCGCGGCGCCACGCCTCCAGACGCTGCACCTTGGGCACGCACTCCTCGATGAAGGCCTGGCCTCCGAAGCCCGGGTTGACGGTCATCACGAGCACCAGGTCCACCTGGGCTAGGTAGGGTCGGAGCGCATCCACGTTCGTGGGCGGGTTCACCGCGAGGCCGACCTGCTTGCCCATCGAGCGGATCCTCCACAGCAGCGGATTGACCAGATCGCCCAGTTCCACGTGGATGGTCACGGAATCGGCGCCGGCCTTCACGAACGGCTCGAGCAGGATCTCCGGCTTGGAGCACATGAGGTGCACGTCGAGATGCCGGCGGAACACCTTCCGCACCACCCGGGCCACCTCGGGACCGAAGGAGATGTTCGGCACGAAGTGCCCGTCCATGATGTCGAGGTGCAGCCACTCGGCCCCGGAACGCTGCACCCGGGCCGCCTCATGGGCGAAGCGGCCGAAGTCCGAGGCCAGGAGCGAGGGGGCGATGATCATCGTGGGACCAGGGTGGGGAAGACCGACCTCCTGCCGTCTCACAGCAGGCCGGCGTCCTTCAGCGTGCGGGCCATCAGCTCCCGGGTTGCGGTCGACGAGGGCACCAAGGGCAGGCGGACCTCCCCGCCCATCATTCCCAGGAGGGCCAGTGCCGCCTTGCAGGGCGACGGGTTGGTCTCGACGAAGAGGTTCCGGAAGAGCGGGTAAAGACGGGTGTGGAGCCTGAGGGCCCCCTTGGCGTCGCCGGCGGCGAAGGAACGGACCATCTTCGACACCTCGCGGGGCGCGACATTGGAAGCCACGCTGATGACCCCCTTGGCCCCGACGCTCATGAAGGGCAGCGTCAGCGAATCGTCGCCGCTGACGATCTCGAACCGTGGCCCGCAGGCCGTCCGCAACTGGCTGACGCGGTCGCAGGATCCGCCCGCCTCCTTGATGCCGACGATGTTTCTGAACTCCGAGGCCAGGCGCCTGACCGTGTCCACGCCGATCTCGATGCCGCAGCGGCCGGGGATGCTGTAGAGCAGGATGGGCAGGCGCGTCGCCCGGGCGATGGCGGCGAAGTGCTGGTACACGCCCTCCTGGGTGGGCTTGTTGTAGTACGGCGCCACCTGCAGCGATCCGTCGACGCCGAGCTTCTCGGCCTCACGGGTCAGGTAGATCGCCTCCCTGGTGGAGTTGCCGCCGGTGCCGGCCAGGACCGGAAGCCTGCCGCCGGCGAACTTCACGGCCAGCGCGATCACCCGGAGGTGCTCGTCGTAGTCGAGGGTGGGCGATTCGCCCGTCGTGCCCATCGGCACGATGCCGTCGACCCCGCCCCGGATCTGGGAGCGGACGAGTTTCTCGAAGGCCGCCTCGTCGAGGATTCCGTCCCGAAAGGGGGTGACCAGTGCCGTGAAGGTGCCAGTGAACATATCCAAGGCCTTGGAAACTGCGGGAAACAGGGGGTTTTTGGAAGGGCGTTTTGGCGCTCAGGCGGTGCCGCCCGGATCGGCGCCGGGCCTGCGGCGCAGCAGCAGGCGACCCCAGTCGTCGAAGATCGAGTAGCTCACCGGGGTGACCAGGAGGGTCAGCATCAGGCAGAGCATCTGCCCGCCGATGATCACCTTGGCCATCGAGGCCCGGCCGGCCGCGCCCGGCCCGGCGCCCAGCGCGATGGGGATCATCGAGACCACCAGCAGGAGCGTCGTCATCAGGATGGGCCTCAGGCGAACCGCGTTGGCCTCGAGGATGGCCTGGTCGCGGGGCACCCCCCTGGCGCGCAGGACCCGGGTGTAGTCGATCTGCAGGATCCCGTTCTTCTTCACGATGCCCACCAGCATGAAGAGCCCGAAGATCGCGTAGATGTTGAGCTGCTCGTCGATCAGGACCATCCACCCGAGCGCGAAGGGCAGCGACAGCGGCACCGCCATCAGGATCGAGACGGGGTGGACGAAGTGCTCGAACTGCGCCGCAAGCACCATGTACATGAACACCACCGCCACCAGGAAGGCCGCCAGGAAGTTGTCGAGCGTCTCCCGCAGCTGCTTGGCGCGGCCCACCATCACCACGCGGTATTCCGGGGGCAGGTCCATGCCGGCCACCACCCGCTCGACCTCCTGGACCGCCTCGCCCAGCGAATAGGTGGCCAGGTTCGCGACCAGGGTGACCCGGCGCTGGCGCTGGAACCGGTCGATCTGGTTGGGACCCCGGGCCTCCTCGAACCGCACGAAGTTGCCCAGGGGGACCATCTCGGACCGCGCGCCCGAGCCCGCCGCCGGCCGGGTCCGGACAAAGACCTGCCGGAGCGCCTCGGCGGTGCCGCGATGGGAGGCGTCGGCCCGCAGCCACACGTCATGCTGCTCGTCGTTCTCCTTGAAGACCCCGACGATCTCGCCGCCCACCAGCGTCCGCAGCGTGGCGGCGATGTCGGTGATGCGCAGGCCGAACTGGCTGGCCTTCTGGCGGTCGATGCGCACCTGCAGCTCGGGCTTGCGGTTGGACAGGGTCGTGTCCACGTCGGCCAGCCCCGGGTTCCGCCTCAGCTCCGCCACCAGCGTCTCCGAGTAGGCGGTCAGGCGGCCGAGGTCCGGACCCACGAGGTTGAAGGACAGGTCGGAATTGCGCCCGCCCCCTCCCCCGAGCGGCGAGATGGCGCCGACCGAGGACCGCACGTCCGGGTACCGGGCCATCACCTCGCGCGCCAGCACCATGACCTCCATCTGTCCCCAGCGGCGGGACTTGCCAAGCCTCTGGGCGGTGAATCCCCCGAGTTCGGGCAGGCGGCAATAGACGTTGGCCTGGGTGACGTCCCCCTCGCCCTTGCCGACCCGGCCGCCGACCGGCCCCACGGTCACCAGGGTGTCGATGATGGCGGGCTCGCCGGCGATCCGCATCGCCTTGAGCTGTTGCTCGACCTCCGCGGTCAGGGCCGCGGTCCGGTCGAGGCCGGTGCCCTCCGGCAGCACCAAGTTGACCTCGAACTCGCTCGAATCGTCCATCGGCATGAACGTGAACCGGCTGGCCTTCAGCAGCGGCCAGACCGAGGCCACACAGGCCAGGCTCAGGGCCATGACGACCCATCGGTGCCGCAGGCTCCACCGGAGAACCTCCTGGTGTCCCGCGCCCAACCACCGCATCCAGGCGCCCCCGTGGGCCTTGCGCAGACGGTCGGAATCGTCGCGCGAGCGGCGCAGGAAGCGTGCGGCCAGCATCGGCGTCAGCGTGAAGCTCACGAAGAGCGACACCAGGATCGCGAAGGCCACCGTGACGCCGTAGCTGCTGAAGAACATGCCGGTGCGCCCCTTCATGAAGGCCAGCGGCAGGAAGATGACCACCAGGGACAGGGTCGTCGCCAGCACGGCCAGGGCGATCTCGCGGGTGCCCTGCAGCGCCGCCTCGAGGGCCCCGAGCCCCTGCTCCTCCATGGTGCGGTGGATGTTCTCGAGGACGACGATGGCATCGTCGATCACCACGCCCACGGCGAAGGTCAGGGCGAGCATGGTGGAGTTGTTGATGGTGTAGCCCATCACCCGCATCAGCGCGAAGGTGGCGACGATCGAGGTGGGGATGGCGATGCTGGCGATGACCGTGCTGCGCCAGTCGTGCATGAAGGCGAAGATCGTCAGGGCCACCAGGACCATGCCCAGCACCAGGTGGAAGGAGATCTCGCCCAGGTTGCGCCGGATGAAGCGCGACTGGTCGCGGATGACCGTGAGCTCGACGTCGGGAGGCAGCACCGTCCGGAGTTCCGCGAGCCGGGCCTTGAGGGCGTCGATCAGGCGGACGGCGTTGGAGCCGCTCTGCTTGCGCACCACCAGCGTGACGGAGTTCGTGCCATTGAGCCGGGAGAGCGTCCGGGGCTCCTCGATGTCGTCGGTCACCCGGGCCACCTGGCCCAGCACGATGGGCTGCCCCCCGGGATCGGCGATGATGAGCCGCCCGAAGTCCTCCACCGTCTCCATGCGGCCCAGCGTCCGCAGGACCCATTCCCGGCCGGCCTGCTGCACCCTGCCTCCCGGGATCTCGACGTTCTGCTCGGCCAGCGCACGGCGGACGTCGGAGATGTCCAGGCCGAACTGGCGCAATCGGTCGGGATCGACCGCCACCTGGACCGCCCGGACCCTCGATCCGATCATCTGGATGGCCCCGACATCCTGCACCGTCTCGAGGTTCTCCTTGAGCCGCCGGTCGACCAGGAAGGTCAGCTCCTTCAGGTCGCGGGGCGAACTCACCGCGACGGAAAAGACCGGCGTCGCATCGACTTCGAACTTGTCCACGATGGGGGTCTCCGTGCCGGGCGGCAGCCGCGACAGGATCGAGTTGACCTTGTCGCGCACGTCCTGGGCGGCGAGATCCCGGTTGCGTTCGAGGAAGAACTGCGCCGTGATCATCGACACCCCCTCGCGGCTGGAGGAACTCAGCTCCTCGATGCCCTCCACGGTGTTGATGATCTCCTCCATGGGCTCGGTGACCCCGGTCTCGATCTCCTCGGGCGAGGCCCCCCGGAGGGTCGTGCTCACCGTGATGATGGGCAGCTCGACGTTGGGGATCTGCTCCACCCCGAGCTGGCCGAAGGCGAACCATCCGACGACGACGAGCAGCAGGTTGAGCATCGTCGCGAAGACCGGCCGGCGGATGCAGACGTCGGCCAGCCCCACCCCGATCCCGTCGGTCCGCCGGGATTCCGCCACCGAAGGATCGGCCCCGCTCATGGACGGACCTCCACCAGCATGCCGTCGGCGAGCTTGCCGTGGCCGGTCACCACGACCGTCTGCCCGTCGGAGACTCCCGAGAGGATCTCCAGGGCGTCGCCCAGGACCCGCCCGGTCTTCACGACCCGGGCCTGGGCGGCAGCCCCGTCGACCACGAACACCCGGGACACGCCCGAGGAGGAGAGCACCGCCCCCAGGGGCGCCACGCGGGTGGGCACCGCACGCTCCAGCACCAGTTCGCCCCGGGCGAAAGTGCCGGCCTTGAGCTGCCGGTCGGCGTTGGGCACCAGGGCCCCGAAATCGAACATGCGGGTGGAGAGATTCACCTGGGGACTGACCAGGAACACCCGCCCCTCGAACCGCCGTCCCGGGTGCGCGTCGACCGCGAAGACCACCGGCAGGTCGCGGACCACCTGAGGAGCGAAGCCCTCGGGCGCCTGCGCGATGAATTTCAGGACCCCGTCGTTCACGACGCGGAAGAGCGGCGACCCGGGCCGGACAAAGTCGCCGACCGAGGCGATCCGGTCGGCCACCGCCGCGTCGAAGGGCGCCCGGATCCGGCTGCGCTCGAGATCCAGCCGGGCGACCGCGAGGGTGGCTTCGGCCGCCTTCAGGGCCGCCCGGGCCTGGTCGGCCTGCGCCTCCGCGCCGTCGAGGTCGGCCGGCGCGGCCACGCCGTTCCTGCGCAATTCCTGCTGGCGACGAAGCTCCAGTTCGGCCCCGTGGGCCAGCGCCCGGGCCTGGTCGACCCGCGCTTGGGCCTGATGCGCCCGGGCGGCGTGGGAGTCGGTGTCGATCCAGGCCAGCTCCTGGCCCGCCGTCACCCGGTCCCCGAACTCGACGAGGGTGCGCTCGACCCGGCCCTCGACCTCGGCGGAAACGGTGGCCGCATCCTTGGCATGCAGGGTGCCGACGATGGCCAGCGTCCGGTCCACGGGCCGGGTCTCCACGCGGGCCACGGTCACCGGCACCGGGGGCGTCGGCTTGGCAGACCGGGAGGCCGCAGACTCCCGGGAACACCCCAGGGGCAGGCACCCCAGCAACGCCAGCAGGCTTGGCAACAGGACGGACTTCATCGGAAGGGCCGGACACTAGCGGATCCGGGCGTCGGAAGGCATGGGAAAGTCGCAGGAACGGCCGATGCCACCAGTGCGCGTGCAGGACGGTGGGATGGGTTCTGTCGCACCGGGTTCGGATCCATGGAACCGAACATGCCGGTGGTGTCGGAACAGGCGCCCTCACTGCCAAAAGCACCTCGACGTGTCCCGTGCGCCCATCGCACCCCGCCTAGGACACAACATCCCCGCTGCCGATTCCCCCCGTGACGGCTCGGGTCAGGCCTCGACCTCGGGGGCCGGCGCAGACCGCTGACCCTTGGACGCGGCCACCGACTCCGCCAGCGATTCGGCCGGGTAGGTCCATATCTCGGCCAGCGTGGGATGATAATGCGGGACCACCGCCAATTGGGCGACGGTCATCCGGGCGGCCATCGCGACCGCAGGCTCGTGGATGAGTTCCCCCGCCTGCGGGCCGACGCAGGCCGCCCCAAGGACTTCTCCCGTCTGCGGGTCGGCCAGCACCTTCACGAATCCCTCCCGGCAGCCGAGGATCATCGATTTGCCGTGGTCGTTGAAGGGGTACCGGTCGACCCGGCAGGGAATCCCCCGGTCGGCGGCCTCGCGCTCCGACAGGCCCACCTGGGCCACCTGCGGCGCGGTGAAGACCACCGACATCCGAAGCCGGTAGTCCATCTCCCTCGGTCGGCCGGGATGGAGCAGGTTGTGGGCGGCGACCTCGCCCTGCTGGACGGCCAGATGCACCACCTCGTGGGGACCGCAGCAGTCGCCCGCGGCGAAGACCCCCGGACAGGAGGTGCGCTGGCGGGCGTCGATGGCGATGCGGCCGCGCTCCGTGGCGATCCCGGCCGCCTCCAGGCCCAGTCCGTCGAGGTCCGGCACCCGGCCCAGACCATGGAAGACCTCGGTCGCCTCGATCGAGACGTCCTTCCCCTCCTGGCGAAACCGGACCCGACGGCCTTCGGCAACCCGCTCGACACGGTCGAGTGTCGCGCCGGTGAACACCTCTAGGCCTTCCCGTCGCAGGGCCGCCACCAGTTCGCCGGCGACGTCGGCATCGAAGCCCGAAAGCAGGTGCCGTCCACGCTGGACCACGCTCACCCGGCAGCCGAGGCGCGCGTAGAACTGGGCGAACTCGAGGGCCACGGCCCCACCGCCCAGGACGGCGAGGGATTCCGGCACACGCGCCTGCGCCAAGGCGGAGTCGCTGGTCAGGAATCCCGCATCGGCCAGGCCGGGCACCGCGACCGGGGCCACCCTGGAGCCGGTGGCGATGACCGCCTGGCCAAACCGGACGGCCCGGCCGTCGTCGAGCCGAAGGAGCGACGGCCCCTCGAAGCGGGCCCGGCTCCGGACCAACCGGAAGCGGCCGTCCTGGAGCTGCCCCCGCCGGTAGGCCGCGAACTCGCCGATCAGGGCGTCCTTGCGGGCGAAGAGGGCTCCCAGATCGACCCGGACCCCCTCGGCATGGATGCCCCAGGCCCCGCCCTCCCGGATCGCCTCCCGCAATTCGGCGGCGTGGAGCAGCGCCTTGGTGGGCATGCATCCCCGGAGGATGCACAAGCCTCCGAGTTCCGGCGCCCCGTCGAGCACCAGGGTGTCGCACCCCTGCGCCGCCAGCGTACGCGCCGCGGCATACCCGGCGCTGCCTCCCCCCAGCACCACCGCGTCCGCCCTCAGGTCATCCATGTCGTGGAGTCTGAGGGAAGGCCCCCCTGGTGACAAATGCCGCCGTTGCCGGATGCCGCGGAGATCGGGCTCAAGCCGAACCCCGGGCGCGCCGATACAGGAAACAGTGTGGATTCCAGGCGGGATCTGCCGTAGCACCCCCCCGGTGGAGGGGACCGACCGGGGAGCCGGCGCTTTGCGCGGAACCCGGGACCGGTCGGGTTCCGGAGGGCCTGACGGTGATCCGGTACAGCACGTCCCCGCCGGCATTGACCGCTCGGAATTCGCGGTTAGGAATACAGTTTAAAATTTCACCCGTTGAAATTCGCCGGTTGAAATGGACGAGCAAAGACAGAAATTGACGAGCAAAGACAATTAGATACGAGTACAACAGCGGCTTCAAA
>Ga0194134_10000063_pt1:0-95000 | contig 145850 bp, 129 predicted proteins | sample TA2KigOff0mmetaG_FD_148602 | JGI IMG/M metagenome (GOLD analysis project Ga0194134, IMG submission 148602) | Freshwater microbial communities from Lake Tanganyika, Tanzania - TA2015056 Kigoma Offshore 0m | ecosystem: Environmental > Aquatic > Freshwater > Lake | place: Tanzania: Lake...
CCGTCGCCGGGTTCGTGAGCAATGCGCTGATGCGTCGCTGACGCGACCGATACCGCAGGTCGACGGCCCGATCGGCCTCGGCCCCTCCGCGATGGGGCGCGCCCACGCCCCGGTGGGCGGGGGGTCGGTGGGGGGCGGCGAGCCCCCCACAGGGCTCGGGATGGTCGTCCGTGCAGGCGCGCGGGGCCCTCTGGGGGCCACGGGGGCCTGCCGCGCCGTTGTCAGAAACGCCGGTCAGATGATGCGTTGTGGGGCCGGCCGTCCAGGCGTCTAGGGGCTTTCTAACTTCTGGGGGAAGACCCAGCGATTAAATCCAAAGAAAGTAGAAAAGTGCCTGGACGCCTGGACGGCGCGGGTGTGGCAGGCTGCCGCCCACGGCGCTGTTGGGTGAGGGCGGCGCCCGGTGCGGAGGGGCTGGGTTACCCCCGGCCGGCTCGGCCTGCGGGCCTGGACACGTCTCTGCGTCCGTTCCTGGTCGGATGACGCAACGTGTCGGCTACTGGCGTGGACGCGGCTTCGCTGCGTGGCGATGGTCTCCTGAGGGTGTACGGCGCGTTGCTCGGGAGACACGTTGGCGGCACGCGTTTGAACAGGTCCAGCGGTGGCGTCGATAGCCGTCACGGTGGATCGCCAGGTGATTGCCACAGCCGCGACACTGTCGATACGTGACCTGCTTACTCACTGCCGTCGCGAGTTGGAGCCAGAAGAGCCCGAGGAGGTGTGGCGCGTAGAACTCCAACGCCATGGGCGCGGATCCGACCTGACGCGATCGGGCAGCGGGGGGCAGGCCCGATTGCACGAGTGTCGGGACGACATGGAGGGATCGGAGGTGGGCGGTAATCGACAGCCCGAGGAGCGTCCAGCCGAGCTGCCGCGCCGTGGTGTCGCACCGCCGGTCCCGCCGCTGCAATACCTCCTTGGCCTGTCGGCGTGCATGCCTGGCCTCGCGGAGGGTCGCTCGGTAGCCATAGGGCCGCTCAGTGGGTGCTTGACGCGCCGCCTTGGTCGCCTTCTCGAGTGCCCGTTTGGCGCCCTCGAGCCTCTTCCACGCCCTGTTATAGGACGCGCCGGCCGCAGTCGCCGTGTTGAATTCGCGCATAACCAGATTGAGGTCGTTACCGGACTCCAATCGAATCGGAGGGCGGTCTGCATCGGTGGCCATCGCACGACCGTGGCCTGTCGGGAGTGGCAACCCCATAGGCGTCTCGGGTAGGAACTCGCCGTGCAAGAAAATGGCAAACGCCTGCCGTTGCACGTCGGCGTCTGGGTTCTGGAGGTCTCGCCAGAAATCCAAGAAATATCGGAGCGCGGCGGCCTGCTTCAGCCAGGTGGAGACGGGCTCCGCCGTCGTCGTTGACCAGTTGCCCGCGAGATCCAGGACCGCGTCGTAGTCCTGCTCCGTCCCCAGGAAGCCAAAGCGGTTCGCCAGGCGCTCGACATCGGCCTCGGTGAGGCACTGCGTCGCAAACTCGACGAAGGCGTCCTCAGTAAGGGGGACCAACTTCGGCGGGGTGGTCCACGACGAAGGTATTTCCGCGGTCACCACCCGGTGGACTGGCGAGACGCCCCGGTGACAGCCGTTGGTGATCCGATAGCCCGATGGGGCGATGGCATGCGAGGCGACGGGGCGGCGGGCGCGTTTGAGTGTCACAGTTTTGTTACAGATATTGTATCACAAGGCGCGGCCCTCTAAGTCTCACACTGGCGTCACGGAGCACCACGACCGATGCCGAACTCGAAGACACGATGCACGACAGATGGCCTGAACCAGTGACGCCCGGGGTCCCCGTTCCTGTTGAACGGCGCCCGGGCAGAAGGAGACGCGAGATGACCGGGAATGCGACGGGCCGCTATCGCCCGTATACGTTGGATGAGTTGGAGCAGCTGCCGGCCCTGCGCTGGCTGGTCGACGAGGTCCTGGTGGCCGAGTCGTTGGCGGTCCTGTATGGGGCGCCGGGGGTCGGCAAGACCTTTGCCGCGCTCGACGTGGGCCTGTGCCTGGCGACCGGCGCGGACTGGCATGGGCACGCCGTGACCCAGGCGCGCGTGGTCTACATCGCGGGGGAAGGACGCACGGGGATTCTGTGTCGCGCCCGCACCTGGGAGGCGTATCACGGCCTCAGCGCCGGCGGCTTCCTCACGGTGAAGGACGCGGTGCCGCTGCTGGACCCGCTGGAGGTGGAGGCGTTCCTGGACGATGTGGGGCCCAGCCGCCCGCAGGTCATCATCGTCGATACGCTGGCGCGCAACTTCGGTGGCGGGGACGAGAACTCGACGAAGGACATGAACCTGTTTATCCAGCACGTCGACCGCCTGCGCACGAAGCTCGGGTGCGCCGTGCTGGTGGTCCACCACAGCGGCCATGGGTCGGAGCGCGAGCGCGGGAGCAGCGCCCTGCGTGGGGCGGCCGACACCATGCTGAAGCTGACCAAGACCGACGGGCAGCGCCTCCGGCTGACCTGTGACAAGCAGAAGGACGGGGAAGAGTCCCTCGATGTGGCCCTGCGGTTGGCGGTGGTGCCCAGCCCCGATCCGCTGGTCCGCTCGTGCGTGCTGGTGGAGGATACCGGGGCGAGCCCCGGCGCTCCTAGGCTGTCGGCGACCGCTGCCACGGTCCTGCAGGCGTTCCCCCAGACCACCAGGGTCACGTCCTCGGCGTGGATGGCGGCGACGGGCGTGCCCGAACGCACCTTCTACGCAGTGGCCAAGCGCCTGAAGCAGGAAGACCTGGTGGAGCAGCCGACTCCTGGCTGCTACCGCCTGACGCCCAAGGGCCAGGCGCTGCGGGCACCAGTGCCGGATGCCGAGGGCCCGCGCGAGGACACTGCTGCCACTGCTCCCCCCCTTCAGGGGGAGCAGTGCAGCAGCGACGAGCCCAACCCTGAGGGGGCCGCATGACGCCCCAGTGGCTGACCGTGCCGGAGGTCGCCCAGGTGCTGCGGACGACCCAGGCAGCGATCTACAAGATGGTCGAACGGCGCCAGCTCCCGGGGGTGGTGCGGGTCCGGTCACGCGTGCTCATTGAGCACGCGGCACTGGTACACTACCTGCACCAGAACCGCGCGTCATCGCAGACAGGAGAGCTGTGATGCGCATTACCGTACGGCCGTATAAGAACCGGAAGGGGATGGTCGAGGTGGACTTTACGGTGCCGCTGCCGAATGGCGACAAGCACCGTGTTCGGAAGGTGCTGCAGACGTCGAAGTCGGCCGCACTGCGGTGGGGAGAGGAGCAGGTACGCCTGCTCCTCACCTCAGGTCTGCCACACCGGAAGCAGGAGGTGCCGACGCTCAAGGAATTCGCGCCACAGTTTTTGTCGCTTCACGCCAACGCGAATCGACAGAAGCCGAGCAGTATCGCATCGAAAGAAACAATTCTCCGGGTCCATCTCGTGCCCGTCTTGGGGAACCAGCGTCTCGATGCGATTACGTCGGCACAGGTGCAGCAGCTGAAACTGCATCTGAAGCACAAGGCTCGAAAGACCGTGAACAACGTGTTGAACGTGCTGAGTGTGCTGCTGAAGGCCGCCGTGGAACTCGGCGTCTTGGAGCAGCTGCCGTGCACTATTCGATTGCTGCCGACCGTGCGAAAGGAGGCTGCGTTCCACGATGCGGCCAGCTACGAGCGGCTGCTCCAGGCGGCTCGCGACCACGACTGGCGGACCCATCTGGTGGTGCTGCTTGGTGGAAAAGCAGGGTTACGGGTTGGGGAAATTGTGGCGTTAGCGTGGAAGGAGGTGGACTGGGAACGAGGAGTGATCCATGTCCGTGCATCGGATTGGAAAGGACAGTTGACCAGCCCGAAACACGGGGCGTGTCGGACCGTGGCCATCTCCGACCACGTCGCCGCGACGCTTCGACAGTATCGACACCTGCGGAGCGAACGGGTTGTGTGTCGCGAAGATGGTCGGCCCCTCACGCGACAGGGCGCGTGGTCGCTCGTGCGGGCCGCAGCCCGTCAGGCGCAGGTGCCAACCGGGGTGCATATCCTTCGGCACACCTTCTGCTCGTTGCTGGCGATGAAAGGCGCCAACATGCGGACGGTGCAGGAACTCGTGGGCCATCGTGACTTGGCGCTCACACAGCGATACACCCATGTGACCCGCGAGGCCTTACAGGCAACGGTCCGTCTGCTGGACAGCCCGCCGGAGTCGGCCGAAACTGGAGGAATAGTGGAGGCGGTTCCGGTCAGCCTCCGCAACTAGTTGATAGCGAAGGGGAAAAATGGCTGGGAGGCAGGGATTCGAACCCCGATAAGCAGAGTCAGAGTCTGCTGTCCTACCGTTGAACGACCTCCCAACAGACGCAGGAATTCCCAAGTATAGCGGAGGCTCGGCAGGCCTTCAACCCTGCAGGCCGTGTGAGAGGCGGGGTCGACTGGGGGGCCCTGGGGGCTCGCTGGCCGTCTGCGGTGCCCAGTTTCCCCCCTCTACCGCAGCCAGGCAATGAGCGGCGTCAGCGTCAGCGGACTCAGCAGCGTCGACACCAGCACAGCGCTCGTGACCAGCGCTGGCGACACGTCAAACTCGACCGCCAGAATCGTGGTCGTCACCGCCACCGGCATCGACGACAGCAGCACCGCCGCCTGGCGCGAGGGTCCGTCGATGCCGAAGACCAGGCACCACGCGTAGGCGACCAGCGGGCTGATAACCAGCGAGACGGCCACCGCCCCGGCCACCAGCGGCAACCGGGTCGGCCAGCCCGCTGCATACAGCTGCATGCCCAGCACCAGAATCATCGTCGGCAGCGCCGCATCGCTGAGCAGCGACACCGGGTGCATGATTGGCTCGGGCACCGTGACGCCCAGCGACCACAGCACGAGTGCCACTGCCACTGCCTGCACTGTCGGCAGCCGCCAGAGGCGCTGCCATGCCTCGGTGTTTCCGCCCCGCGCCCCGGCCGCAATCAGGGTGCCCAGCGCGTAGGTCAGCACCGAGTTGGCCACGAAGAACACCGTCGCCCGGGCAAGGGCCGCGTCGCCGAAGGCCAGATGCACCACCGGCAGTCCATAGTTGCCGGTGTTCGAGAAGGTCACAATGAGCAGCAGCGCCCGCGTATCGATGCGCGACAGCCGCAGCCCCGCCCCAATGGCCGCGCCAATCACCACCATCGACGCCATCGCCAGGCCCGCCACCGCCGCCAGCCCGGGTGCGTCAGCCCCGAGCGACGGTGTGGTCATCAGCATTTCAAAGACCAGCGCCGGAATGAGGATGTAGAAGACCACATGTGTCAGCGCCTGCACCTGCGTGCCCACGCTGCGCGCCAGCGCGAGGCCTGCGCCGGCAATAAGAAACACCGGCACGATATCGTGCAGGAAGATGTCGAGCAGCATGGCCGCGCGTTACTCGTGTGCCGCGGCGGAAGGGGCCACCGGCAACGGTAGCTGCCGCGCCAGACGCTGCAGGCGCGTCACCACCGCGTTGCGGCCGATCAGGACCAGCATGTCGAAGAGGCCCGGGCTCACCATGCGACCTGTCACCGCGAGCCGCGCCGCATGAATCAGCACCGCCGCCTTGATGCCCCGCGCCTCGGCCAGTGCCCGCAGGTCGCGCTCGAGCGTCTCGACGTTCCACGCGCTGGCGGTCACGCACGCGGCGAGGGCAGTGATGTGCGCCGCACTGTCGGAGGCCGACAGATGCTTGCGCACACCCTCGGTATCGTACTCGGTTGGTGCCACACAGAACGGCCTGAACTGGGTCGCGAATTCGGTCAGCCGTTGCGCACGGGGCCGCAGCAGTGCCAGGACCTGCACTAGCCATGCATGGTCGGTCGAATGGAACGCATCACGCCACAGGCCCGCCTCGATGAGGAACGGACGCAGGTGTGCCACCAGCGCGTCGTCGCTGAGCTTCAGCAGGTACTGATGGTTGAACCAGTCGAGCTTGTCGGTGTTGAAGACGGCGTTGCCGCCCGAGATGCCGTCGAGTGTGAATCGCTGCACCAGCTCTTCACGACTCAGCAGTTCATCGTCGGTGCCCGTGCCCCATCCGAGGAGGGCGAGAAAGTTGAAGAGCGCGTCAGGCAGATAGCCCTGCCGCTCGTATTCGAGCACCGAGGTGGCGCCGTGTCGCTTGCTGAGGCGCTTTTTGTCAGCGCCCATGATGAGCGGCACATGTGCAAATCGTGGGGGTGTTGCGCCGAAGGCCTCGAACAGCAGCACATGCTTGGGCGTGTTCGAGATGTGGTCGTCACCGCGCACCACATGCGTGATGCCCATGTCGATGTCATCGACGACGACCGAGAGGTGATAGGTGGGGTGGCCGTCTGATCGCAGGATGACAAACGACTCGAGGTGCGCGTTGTCAAAGCTGATGGGGCCATGCACCTCGTCGTGGAACGTGGTGGTGCCTTGGGGCACGCGGAACCGGATGGCGCCATCGTCCTCGTAGGCGCACCCGCGCGAGACGAGGTCGCTGACCGCTGCGCGGTAGCGGTCGAGTCGCTGCGACTGGAAGTAGGGGGCATGCGGACCACCGACCTCGGGGCCTTCGTCCCAGTCGATGCCGAGCCACCGCAGCCCGTCGAGAATGCCGCTGACCATGTCGTCCGACGACCGCTGCGTGTCGGTATCCTCGATGCGCAGCACGAACGTGCCGCCATGGCGCCTCGCATACAGCCAGTTGAAGAGCGCCGTGCGGGCGCCGCCCACGTGCAGGTAGCCGGTGGGCGAGGGAGCGAAACGAAGGCGGGGAGTCATCGGGGGCAGTACCGTCTTCCAGAATAATGCAGAGCCCGGCCTCGCGCGGCACCTGTCCGTGGCAGTAAGATGCGCGCCATGAACAGACGCCGATTCCTCACCAAGGCCGGCAGGGCAGGGTCGCTGGCGCTGGCCGCCACTGCCGCCGGCTGCGCGGCCGCTCCCTCGACACCCAATGTAGCGGTCGCCCCGGTGCGCACAGTGCCGCAGGGCCTGGCCACCAACCTGACGCTACTGACCTTCCGAGTCGACGGGGTCGACCGGCTCGGGGCGAAGACCGACAAGGGCGTTCTCGATGTCGCTGCCGCGGCGGCCGCCCTGAAGATGTATGCCCCGGCGACACTGGACGACATGCTGCAGCAGGAAGACGGCCCCAGTGTCAAGGCCGTGGTCGAAGCGGCGCTGAAGGAGGCAGCGGCTGCCCCGGCGTTCCGTCCCGAGGCCGGCATCACCTACGGCCCCCTGCTGAGCCGGCCCGACAAGATTGTGTGCGTCGGCCTCAACTACCGCGAGCATGCGAAGGAGATCGGGTCGCCGATTCCCACGCACCCGGTGCTGTTCAACAAGTTCAACGCCTCGCTGAACGCGCATCAGGGGACGGTGACGCTGCCGGTCGACCTCGCGACCAACTTCGACTACGAGGCTGAACTGGTCATTGTCATCGGCAAGACGGCGCGCCGCGTGAGCCAGGCCGACGCGCTCTCATACGTGGCCGGCTATGCCACTGGCAACGACTTCACGGCACGTGACCTGCAGAACGGCCGCGGCGGCCAGTGGATGGTAGGGAAGGCGATTGACGGCTTTGCGCCGCTGGGGCCGTACCTGGTGTCGGCCGAGCAGGTCGACCCAGACACGCTGGCAGTCGAGTGCCGCGTGAACGGCGACACGCGTCAGTCGTCGAACACGGCCGACTTCATCTTCAATACGCGGCAGATGATCAGCTACATTTCCGATTACTTCACGCTGAAGCCCGGCGACATCATTTTCACAGGCACGCCGCAGGGCGTCATCCAGGGCAAGCCCAAGGGCCAGCAGGTGTGGCTGAAGCCCGGCGACAGCGTGGCCTGCAGCGTGGGTCCGCTGGGCGAGCTCTCGTTCCGGCTGGTGTAGCTAGCGCATCACCCCGAGGAAGAAGAGCACCAGCTCGAGCAGCAGGATGAGGACCACGGTGAGTTCGAGGAGCTCGCCGCGGTCCATCCCGGTCTGGTCGACGGCAAAGCGGTAGATGCGGGTCGAGCGTGTCGAGCTGATCGCGCACGGCGTGCTTCCAGACCTCAAGTCCGAGGCGCGCCGAGGCCAGCCCGAGCAGTCGTGCAGCATAGACGTCGCCGACCAGCTTCAGCGCATTCTCGGTGCGGTCGATCAATTCATTCACATCGATGAAGAGGGCATGCAGCTCGCGCGCGGCACTGGTGTGGCGTCGGCCGAGCAGCGACTCGTGCCAGCGGGTCTTCTGGAGCCGGGCATAGATGCGGCGCAGGTCGGCTTCGAGGCGCTGGTCGTAATAGCGGAACTGCAGCAGCTGCGAATTGGCGAACTCGAGCAGCTCGAGTGCCCCGACCACGCCGGCGGCTGTGTCATAGACGAACGCTCCGTTCCACGAGGGAATGACGAGGTCGTTGGCGAGATACGACAGGCGGTGCTGCAGCACTTCGTCGCGTTCCTGCGCACTTAGGTCCGCCGCCTCGACGCGCAGCAGGCGCGCGATGTCGGTGCCGTGCTCGCGCAGCAGCGAGGCAGCTGACGCTCCCGCACCGTCGTGCACGAGGGCGGCGACGACGTAGTCTTCCGTCAGCTGCGAGGCGCGAGGTTCCACCAGCGCGGGCGCGAGTCGCTCGGCGCATCGCCGACAGAGGTCGTTCGCCAGCGCCTCGAGCGTTCCTGAGGCGGCCTCGCGCGCCAGCGCGTGCAGTTCGGCAAAGTCGCCGGCGCAGGTGCGGGTGAGGGCTACCGATACCACGCCGTAGTCATAGAACCGAATGCGCAGGTCCAGACCGGGATGCCCGTCGAGCGACAGGCCGAGCGTCGACGCGTCGGCCTGAATGGGCGGGTTGGCATAGCGCACGTAGGGCGGCACGGACGGATGCCGCAGCAGCGTCGCTGCGCCGGGACCGAGGCCGAGCAGCGCGCGCATCCGCCAGCCTGAGTTCCTCAGCGACATCGAACAGAAACAGCGCGGTAACCTGCCCGGCGGGCGCCAGCACCATGCCTCAGCCTACTGCGGAAGAGGGGTGCAGGTGGGACGCTTCGCCACCCGTGCCCCTGACCAGGAATCGGGCCTCCGGCTGAAAGTGCTGAAATCAGCAAGCCCCTGTGCGACAATCGGAGGCCAGACGCGGTGAGGTGGCCGAGAGGCTTAAGGCGGCGGTTTGCTAAACCGCTGTAGGAACTTTAAATTCCTACCGAGGGTTCGAATCCCTCCCTCACCGCCAGCGTGATGCCGCAAGGGCCCGACACCTCAGCGAGGGGCGGTTCCATGTCCGAGCCCAGCAGCTACCCGCAACCCCAGACGCCCGCGGTCCGAGAGACCATGCTCCCGGGACCGGTCACCGCGTTCCTGCACAACCTGCTGGTCTTTGCCGGTGCTGCCCTCATTGCGGTCGTGACGGCCTGGGCCTCTGGTCCCAGGCTGGCACCCACGCCGGCCTGGATTCTGGTGGGGGTTTCTCTCGCCGTGTTCTGGGTCTGGGGCCTCAGCCGCGTCCCAGGAGTCATGGCTGCCGCCGCCGGCGCGGTTACCCTCACCTTCGTCCAGCAGTCGCCGCCGCCGTTCGTAGCGCCGGCCCTCAGCGCCGCCGCCGCCGTCGGGGTCGCCCCGATTCTGGCGGGATGGCTTAGGCACCGCCTGCGCATTAACCGGCATCTGCTGCAGCCCAGGGGCGCCTGGTCGGTTGTGGCCATCGCCGTCGCCGCCAGTCTCATGATGCTGGGCGGGGCCGACGATCATGTCGGGCGCGCCATCATCAGGTGTAGCCTCAGCGTCCTCATGCTCGTGCCTGTCACCGTGCTGGGGGCGCCCACTGCGTTTGTCGTGCAGGCCCTGCGCGAACGCGACGAGGCACGCGCCCGACAGCTGCAGATCGAGGAGCAGCTGCGGCACTCGCAGAAGATGGAAGCCATGGGCCGACTGACCAGCAGCGTTGCCCACGACTTCAACAACCTGTTGACGGCCCTCATCGGCTATTCCGATCTGCTGCTGCGCGGTATCAGTGTCAACGACCAGCGCCGCGGCGACATCGAGCAGATCAGACGCGCGGCGTCGCGGGCCACCGACCTGACGCGGCGGATGCTCACCTTCAGCCGCCGGCGCTCCGATCCGTCGTCGGCCATCAGCGTGAACACCGCACTGCAGAAGCTGTCGCCGATGCTGCGACGGGTGATGCATGAAGACATCACACTCACGCTGCTGCCGCGGGCAGAGGGCGGGTTTACGCGTATCGACGGCGGGCAGCTCGAGCAGGTGCTCATGAATCTGGCCGTCAATGCTCGCGACGCCATGCCGGGCGGCGGTCGCCTCACCATTGAGACGGTGGATGTGACCCTCGAGGAGGCGCGACCCCTCGACGGCCCCGGCCTGCCAGCGGGGGCGTATGTGGGTATCACCGTGACCGACTCGGGCGTCGGTATGCCCCCCGAGGTGCGGGCGCGTGTGTTCGAGCCGTATTTCACAACCAAGGAAGCCGGCAAGGGGACCGGACTCGGGCTGTCGACCGTCTACGGCATCATTCGCCAGGCCGATGGCGACATCCAGCTCACCAGCGAACCCGGCGTGGGTACCACGTTCCGCGTACTGCTGCCGCGCGTCGAGGGCACCGACGTCGAGACCGCCGCCCCCACCCTGCCGCTACCAAGTGGCACCGAGCAAGTGCTGCTCGTCGAGGATGATGCCGGCGTGCGGCGCCTGGTCAAGTCGATGCTGCTGTCGGTCGGCTACAGCGTCCTCGAGTCATCGTCCGGTCGCGCTGCCCTCGCCCTCGGCAGTGACGATACCCGACAGATCGATCTGCTCATCTGCGATGTCATTCTCGGGGATATGAGCGGTCCCGCCGTCGCCGAGGCCCTGCGTGTCCTTCGTCCTAACCTGAAAACTATTTACACCTCCGAATACACTGATGACGTCATCGTGCGTACTGGTGCACTCGAACACGAACGCTACTTTGTGCGCAAGCCCTTCACGCCACTCGAGCTGACCGAACGCATCCGGCTGGTGCTCGACGACACGGCGGCGTCGACACCAAGAATCTCCTCATGACCATGCACACCCGTCACTTCTCTTTCCGCGTCGGTATCGTTGCCCTGTTGTGCGCGTGGGGCATGCTGGGCGCTGCTCCGGCCCTGGCGCAGGCGCCACCAGCTTTCGAGTACCGCGTCCAGTTTCCCGCCGTGGAGCAGCGATGGATGCAGGTCGAGGCCCACTTCCCGGGCTTGCCCGCCGGCACCGCCGAACTGCGGATGAGCCGCGTGTCGCCAGGACGCTATGCACTGCACGAATTTGCGAAGAACGTCTTCGATGTGCAGGTCACCGACGGCCAGGGACGCGCCCTCGTGGCGCGTCGGCCCAACCTGCACCAGTGGGATATCGCCGGGCACGATGGTACGGTGGTCGTGCGCTACAAGGTGTTTGGCGACCGCACCGACGGCACCTATCTCAGCGTCGATCCCGGCCACGCCCACATCAACGCGCCGGCGGCGTTCATGTTCGTGCGAGGAGCCTTGATGCGTCCGGCGCGGGTCAGGTTCGAGCGACCCGCAGGACGACCGTGGCAGGTGGCGACGCAGCTGTTTGCCACAGATGATCCGCTCGCCTTCACTGCCCCCAATCTGCACTATCTGATGGACAGCCCCATCGAGTTCAGCGCGTTTGTGTGGCGCACGTTCACCATTGATGACGGCACGCACGGCCCGCAGACGATCCGGATCGCGCTGCACCACGACGGCACCGATGTCGAGGCCGACGCGTATGCGCGCGATGTTGAGAAAATCGTGCGGCAGCAGATGCGCATCTTCGGCGAACTGCCGCGCTTTGATGGCGGCACCTACACCTTCCTGGCCGATTATTTGCCCTGGGCTGATGGTGACGGCATGGAGCACCGCAACAGCACGGTGGTTTCGAACCGCGGGGCCCTGCGGCAGCCGGCGCAACGGCAGTCGATTCTCGGCACCGTGTCGCACGAGTTCTTCCATGCCTGGAATATGGAGCGCATCCGCGCGCGCGCCCTCGAGCCATTCAACTATGAAGACGCAAACATGTCTGACGAATTGTGGTTCGGTGAGGGCTTCACGAATTACTTCGACGGTGTGGCACTGGCCCGCGCCGGACTGCTGACGGAAGAGCAGCTGCTGGGTGATCTTGCCGGCATCATCAACGCCGTGGCCCTGAGCCCGGGACGCCAGCTGCGGTCGGCGATCGACATGAGCCGCCTGGCCCCGTTCGTCGATGCGGCGGCGTCCATCGACCGCACAGCCTGGCCGAATCTTTTCATTTCGTATTACACCTACGGCTCGGCTATCGGTTTTGCGCTTGACCTCAGCCTGCGCGATCGATCGAACGGCACGACCTCGGGCGACGATTACATGCGCGCCGTGTGGCAACGATTCGGCCGCACGCCCGCTGAACCTGGCCTGGTGGCGACGCCCTACACCATCACCGATCTCGAAGCGGTGCTGGCACAGGTCTCTGGTGATCGCGCATTTGCGCGCGACTTTTTCCAGCGCTATGTAGAAGGGAGGGAACTCGTCGACTATGCCCGTCTGCTGAGGCGGGCTGGCCTCATCGTACGTCGTCCGCAGGAGGGTCGTCCGACACTCGGCAGTGTACAGCTGTCGGTGGGGGCCGCAGGCGTGCGTGTCTCGTCGCTGGTGGCCTTCGACGCGCCACTGGCCCGCGCCGGCGTGGCGCAGGACGATCATCTGGTGGCTCTCGACGGTGTCGAGCTGACGCAGCCCACCCAGGTGGCCGAGATTCTTGCGCGTCACCGCCCGGGCGAACAGCTGCCCCTGCGAATGGTCAGGAGAAGCGGCGAGCGCGTCGAGACGTCAGTGACGCTGGCCGAAGATCAGCGCATTGAAGTAGTGTCGGCCGAGCAGGCCGGGCAGACCCCGAGCGACGACATGCGCCGCTTCCGCGCGCAGTGGATGGGCGTGCGGCCCTGAACGCGTCCCGATGTCAGGGAGCGCCAGGAGGGCGACTTCCTCTGACAGCCACGCCTGCCACGCTTCTGGAGACAGCACACGGTACTGACCGCGCATGCGGTAGTGGCCGGCACCGCAGAGCTGCGAACAGGTGATGTCCCAGGCGCCCGGGTGGATCGGCGTGAACCACGCGCGGCTGGTAAGTCCGGGTGTGACGTCCTGCTTCACCCGCATCTCCGGCAACGTGAAGCTGTGAATCACGTCGCGGCTCTTTAGCTGCACCACCACCGGACGCCCCTGCGGCAGCATCAGCAGGTTATCGATCATCACGTCGTCCTGTGAGGCCGGATCGGTGTCGTCGAGTCCCATCGCATTGCCCGCGTCGATGCGGGCAGGGTCGGTGCGGCCGAAGCGGTCATCGAGTCCGGCGTAGTGCACATGCCACACGTATTGCTCGGCCTCGACGTGAATCTCGAGTGGTGTGGCGTCCTGCGGAGACGGAGGCTGCATGCGTGCATGCCAGGCCGGCAGTGCCTCGGTCGTCAGCAGCACGACATCGCCTGCGACGACAAGCGCCATGGCGACCCAGGGCCAGCAGGCAGGCACCGGCCGCAGTGCGGTCGGCACCGAGTCATCGGGCGCGCCGGTCGCATGCGTCGATCGTCCCTTCCAGAGCGCCACCAGCAGGATGCCGAGCCACAGCATGAACACCGCGGCCATGTGGAGATGCGCATGCATGAGGACGGCATCAAGGGCGGCGGCATGCGCCGAGGCGGCCTCGGGCCACAGGTTGCTCATGGGCGGCGCACCTCACGACGCCACAGCCGCAGCGCGGCGGCCGTCAGCGGAATGACGACGAGCAGCGTGACGCCCATCAGCACGAGGGCACCACTGCGGGCGCCATCGGTCATGACGGCCCCCTCAGGCGTGGCGCACACCGGACAGGCCAGCATCAGCCGACCAGGAAGACAAGGGAGAACACGACCCATAGCAGTGACAGCGTGCCGAACAGCAGGCGCAGGCCTGCGACGTAGTGAGCAGATGGTGGCGTGCGACCTGCACGAATGGCGGCCCCGCAGGCCACCACGGTCATGACGACGATCGTGCAGGTGATGGTGAACCACAGCGCATGGGCGTTGTGTGCAGACGGCGCATGCCCGGCCTCCGATGCCGCTGACAGGCCACGCAGGGCCATCGCGATAGCCGCCAGCGCGGGCAGGCTGGCCATGGCCAGTGGCGCGGGAGACTGACGCATGAACCACGCGCTGGCTCCTGTCAGCACGGCTCCGGCGATGAGCCACCACGGATTCGCGGTGTGTGGCCATTCGGGTTGACCCGTGCGCAGCAGCACCCATCCCGACAGCAGCGCTCCGACCAGCATCACCAGCCACGCGACGATGAGCCACGGCGCCACCTGACCTGCGCTCGGTGCGGACGCCACATCCGTGTCATCCCCCTGAGCGAACGGCAGGGCCGGGGCCTCGGCGAGTGCCTCGGTCCTCCGTGCCGTGACCAGGGCGAGCAGAAAGGGCAGCTGGGCCACGCCCAGCGCAAGCGCCGACCAGGTCATGTACTGCTGCAGGCCCTCGAATCCCTGCGCCAGCGCATACTGCGCTCCCGCGTCATAGAGGCGACGGTTGACGCCGGCGAGACCCAGCACGAACATCGGCAGGAAGATGCTGTTCATCAGCAGCACGGTCGGCCAGAAGTGCCAGTAGCCCAGGCGGGTGCTGAGCGTGCACCCCAGCACCGTCGGTGCCCAGTGATAGATCGCGGCGAACAGGGCGAACACGGTGCCCGGTGCCACGATGTAGTGGAAATGGCCGACGACATAGTAGGTGTCGTGCAGCGAAACATCGCTGGCCGCCATGCCCAGCGGCAGCCCCGTGAGGCCGCCGATGCCGAACATCGGGAGGAATGCCACGGCAAAGAGCAGCGCCGGGCTGGCCTTGAGTCTCTGCCCCCACAGCGACAGCACGAGGCAGCCCACCACAATGACCGACGGCACCGACACCAGCAGCGTCGTCACCTGAAAGACGTCGCTCATGACGGTGCCCATCTCGGTGAGGAACATGTGATGCGCCCACACCAGCATCGACAGCACGCCGAGCACCAGCACCGCCCCGACCATGGCGCGCGCCCCCCACAGCGGGCGGCCGGTATGGGCCCTGATGACTTCGGCCACGATGCCCATGGCGGGCAGAATCAGCACGTAGACTTCGGGATGCGCGAGAAACCAGAACAGGTGCTGCCACAGCAGGGGATTGCCACCCCCGGCATAGTGCTGCAGGGGAATGCCGCCAAGCACCAGTCCCGACGGCAGGAAGAGGCTGCTGCCGGCGATGCGGTCCATGAGTTGAAACAGGGCGGCGGCTTGCAGGGCCGGGAACGCCAGCAGCAGCAGCACCGCCGAAACCAGCTGGGCCCAGACGAAAAAAGGCAGCCGCGCCAGCGTCACGCCGGGCCCACGACTGCCAATGATGGTGGCAATCATGCCAACCGCGAACAGGGTTGAGCCGCAGCTGGTCGCGAGCATGCCTGCCAGCCAACACGACTGTCCCGCCGTGGCCAGAACGGCCAGCGGAGGATACGAGGTCCAGCCCGACGAGGCGGCGCCGCCCTCCACCAGGAAACTGCCGAGCATGAGCAGTCCGCCGACGGCATACAGCGCGTATGACAGCAGGGCCGTGCGGGGCAACGCGACATCGCGAGCACCAATCATGGGGGTCACCAGCAGGGTGCCGAGGCCACCGGTCGCCAGTGGCACCACGGCCAGGAACACCATGACGGTGCCATGCATGGCCACCAGCTGCTGGTAGAACTCGGGCAGCAGCACGCCGCCGGGCGCATTGGCGTCGCCCAGCAGCGCTGCGATGCCCGCCGGCACGGGCGCACCCGGCCAGGCCAGCTGCCAGCGCATCAGCAGCATGAGCAGGAACCCGACGAGCAGGAATACCAGCGCAGTGGCGACATACAGCAGGCCGACTGTCCGCGCGCGGGTCACGCCATTACAATACGCCAATGACCCGCACCGCCCTTGCCGCGCTGGCCTGCGCGGTCGCTGTTGCCATGCTGACCACAGCCGACCTCCACGCACAAGCTCCCGAGCCAATTCGCTACACCCTCCGCTTCCCCGATGCGCGCACGCACTATGTCGACATCGAGGCGGCGTATCCCACCGGCGGCCAGCCCACCATCGAGCTCTATATGGCGGTGTGGACCCCGGGGTCGTATCTGGTGCGCGAGTATCAGCGCCATATCGAAGGCGTCACAGCGTCCGTCGACGGCAAGCCTGTGCCCATCGTCAAGTCGACCAAGAACCGTTGGCGTGTGACGACCGGCGGGGCGCGCACGGTCACGGTGCGCTACCGGGTTTACAGCCGCGAGATGACGGTGCGCAACAACTGGGTCGAGCGTGACTTTGCCATGCTCAACGGGGCACCCACGTTCCTCACACTGGTCGAGAGTCGGCCACGTGCCCATGAGGTCAGCGTCGACCTGCCCATGGGATGGACGGGCACCGCCACGGCCCTGACGCCGATTGCGGGCGCACCGCATGCGTATGTCGCCGAAGACTTCGACACGCTCGTCGACAGCCCCATCGTGGCCGGTCGTCCCGTCACCCGTGAATTTCAGGTGGATGGCAAGCGGCATGTGCTGGTGCTCGAGGGCGACCCGTCGCAGTTCGACATCGACCGCGCAGTGGCCGACGTGAAAAAAATCGTCGAGGCGGGCCGTGCCGCGATGGGCTCGCTGCCGTATCCGCACTACTACTTCCTCAACATGGTCGTGGACACCGGCGGCGGCCTCGAGCACAAGAACAGTTTCCTGACGATGTCGGGGCGCTTTACGACGCGGTCGCCGCGGGCCTACCAGAATTGGCTCTCGCTGGTGGCGCACGAGTATTTCCACAACTGGAATGTGAAGCGCCTGCGACCAGTCGAGTTGGGACCGTTCGACTATGAGCGCGAGAACTTCGTCAAGACGCTGTGGGTCGCCGAGGGCTTCACCGACTATTACGCCGACCTGCTGGTGCGGCGCGCGGGCTTGTCGAACGACGCCGACTATCTGTCGGCGCTGTCGGGCCAGATCGAAGCCGTGCACAGCACGCCCGGCCGACTGATGACGCCAGTCGACATGGCGTCATACGACACCTGGATCAAGCAGTACCGCCCCGACGAGAACACGGCGAACACCACCATCAACTATTACCCCAAGGGGGCTGTGGTCGCGTTCCTGCTCGATGCCCGCATCCGCGCCACGTCGAACGGCGTACGCACACTCGATGACGGCATGCGGCTGGCGATGCAGCGCTACAGTGGTGCCAAGGGATACACGGCCGAGCAGTTCTACGCCACCATGAGCGAAGTGGCCGGCACCGACCTGCGGCCGTTCTTTGCACAGGCCGTCGAATCGGCGGACGAACTCGACTATGCACAAGCACTCGACTATCTCGGCCTGCGGTTTGCGCCGGCTGGGGCCGAGGCCTTGCGCGCCTCGCTTGGGGTCACGACGCGGAACGATGCCGGACGCCTGGTGATCACGGGCGTGCGACGGGCCACCGCCGCCTTCGAAGCCGGGCTCAATGTGGACGATGAAATTCTTGCGGTCGACGGTGTGCGGGTGCGTCCCGACGGCCTGTCGGCCCGGCTTGAGCTATTCAAGGCGGGTGATCGCATCACGATGCTGGTGGCGCGACGCGATCGGCTGATGGAGATGCTGGTCACCCTCGGCCCTGATGCGGGGCGCCCATGGCGGCTCGAGGTGCGGCCCGATGCGACGTCCGATCAGCGTGCCCGCCTGACGGGGTGGCTGTCACAGTAACGGCGCGCATCGGCACCACGGGGCGCGACGGCCACCATGTCACTCGGCAGCAACATCCGTGACTTTGTGCACGGCATCGCCTACAGCCACTATGAGCGCGAGCTGCGCCGGCAGGCGAACGAGCTGAATGACCTGTTCCTGCTGCTGTGCTACATGGAGCTGATGGGCCTGCCGAATCCGGCCACGCTCTACATGCTCGACATGTATCCCTACCTGCTCGATCAGTTCCACCTGTGGCACCGTCGCATGGGCATGGACCGATCGCCGCTCGGCAACCTGCCCTGCTGCTGATGGCCACGCTCGACGCACTGCTCGATCGACAGGTACTGTTCTTCGGCGGCAAGGGCGGCGTGGGCAAGACCACCACAGCGGCGGCCACGGCGCTGGCGGCCAGTCGACGAGGGCGCCGTGTGCTGCTGGTGTCGACGGATCCGGCGCACAACTCCGGTGATGTGCTCGGTCGACCCGTGGGACCCGAGCCGGTCGATATCGTGCCCAACCTGCGTGCGGTGGAAATCGATGCGGCGCGCGAGGCGGCCCGCTATGTGGGTGAGGTGAAGTCGCGCGTGGCCACGCTGTTCGGTCCGTCGATTCTGAAGGAAGCCTCGCGGCAGATCGACCTGGCAGCCAGCATGCCGGCGGCAGAAGAGGTGGCGCTGTTTGATCGGATCGCCTCGATCGTGGCAGACCGGGCCGACGACACCGACCTCGTCATCTTCGATACGGCCCCGACGGGCCACACACTGCGCCTGTTGCGGATGCCCGAGCTGATGGACGGCTGGCTGCGGGCCCTGACGCGCTCGCGCCGTGCGATGCTGGGCATTCAGCAGGATGACCGCACCGATCCCATCCTGGTGTCGCTCGCCGAACGCCTCGACCGGCTGCAGGCGTTCAAGGCCCGGCTGCTCAGCAGGCGCGTCACGGCATTTGTGCTGGTGCTCATGGCCGAGCGGCTGCCCATCGAGGAGTCGGCCCGGGCCCTGGCACAACTCGACGAGGCCGGCATCGGCGTCGGTGCTCTCATCGTCAACCGGGTACTGCCGTCCGGCAGCACCGACCCGTTCCTGCAGGCGCGCCAGTCGCAGGAATCCGAATATCTGCAGGACATTGATCGCCGGTTTGCGTCGCTCCTGCGATGCCGTGTGCCCCAGCTACCGCGGGATGTGCATGGCCTCGATGCACTCGAGACCATCGCGGCCGCACTGTGTCCAGGAGGTCCCTCATGATGCACCGTCCCGAACCCACCGAGCATGCCCCGTTCTATGCCGGCTACATCGCCCTCATCGGCGATGAGGGGCCTGTCGCCGTGCTCGAGGCCCAGCGGGCCGCCATCAGGCGACTGGCCACGCTGTCAGACGAGGAAGCCGCGCATCGGTATGCGGAAGGCAAGTGGAGCGTCAAGGAACTGCTCGGCCACGTAGCCGACTCGGAGCGGGTGTTTGCGTATCGGCTGCTCCGCGTCGCACGTGCCGATGCCACGCCGCTCGCAGGTTTTGATGAAAACCTGTGGGCCGCGTCGGCACCGCATCATGCGCGGCGCATTGACCAGGTGGTGCATGATCTGCTGGCGGTTCGCGAGGCGACGCTCAGCCTCATCGACAGCCTTGGCCCGGCGGATCTCGTTCGCACCACCGAGGCCAATGGCCGTCTGGTCAGCGGCCGAGCCCTGTGCTGGATGCTGGCCGGGCACGCGCAGCATCACTTCGCCATCCTGCAGGCCCGCTATGGCCTGCAGGGTTTCGACGTCTAGCCGCGTGCGCCTGTGCGCCCGGGTTCAGGGCGTTGCTGTCGACGGGGCCTCTTCCCAGGTGTAGGTCCGATCGTAGAGCCAGCGCTCGAACCACTCGAGCTCGATCTGCAGTTTGAAGAGCCGGTGGCGCAGCTCGCTCCAGCCGTGGCCCTCGCGCGGTGCTACGTAGAGGTGCGTCGGCACGCCGTTCGACTTAAGCGCGCGGAACATTTCCACCGACTGCGGCAGCGGCACGCGCGGGTCTTCCTCGCCGACGAGGAAGATGGTCGGCGTCTTCACCTGCGACACATATCGCAGCGGCGAGTGCTCCCAATAGAGATCGATGGGGGCATTGGCCTGCCACGGCGTGCCACCAAACCACGGCGTGCGGAACTCGCGGTGGTCACTTTGGGCATACATTGAGATCCAGTTAGCGGCGCCTGCGCCGCTGCTGGCTGCCTTGAAGCGCGGGGTGAAGGTGATGATCTTGTTAGTCATGTGCCCGCCTGCGCTCCAGCCCATCTTGATGAGCCGGTCGGGGTCGGCCACGCCCATCGCAATGACGGCATCGGCACCGGTCATCACGTCAAGATGCGCCTGCTTGAAGTAGCCGCGAATCATGTCGCGCAGGAATGCGTCGCCGTAGCCGGTGCTGCCGCGATAGTTGGGCTTGAGCACCGCATAGCCGCGACCGGCATAGGTCTGGAAGTCGGCACTGAAGCCGAAGCGATCAGACGCGGCGGGGCCACCGTGTGTCGACACGACCAGCGGATAGCGCCGCCCGGGTGTGTAGTCGATCGGATAGAACAGCAGCCCCTCCACGGTCTGCCCGTCCTGGCCTTTCCAGGTGATGCGCTCCTGGCGGGCCACCGTGAACCTGCGGACGGCCTCGTCGTGCACCGACGTCACTCGGGTCAGCGTGCCGCCTGCGAGCGGAGCGGCAAAGATTTCGGCGGGGTGCTGCGCCGTGTTCCTCGTGAAGACATGCCGTCCATGCGCCTCTGACACTGACCAGCCGCCGAGCGAGTGCTCGCCGCTCGTCAGCGTGGTGATCGCGCGCGAGGCCACGTCGACTTTCAGCACCTCGTTATGCACGCCGAGATTGGCCGTGAAGTAGATCGCCGACCCGTCGCGCGACCACTCGGCCCGTTCCACCGACCCGGCAAACTGCGGCAGCAGCACGCGGGCCGCGCCCCCTGCGGCGGGCACGAGGAAGATCTTGTCGTTGTAATAGAGGTCAAACTGCTCGTTCGCACTCGCCGTGAACAGGACGGTGCGCCCGTCGGGCGAGAGGTCGACGCCGCCCTCGGGCACGCCGTTGTCGGTAAGCCGGCGCTCGTCTCCGCCGGCAATGTTCATGATCCACACCTCCGACTGATCGAGAAACTCTAGTTTGGGTGAGGGCATGCGTACCATGACCACCCGTGATTCGTCATCCGAGAGGCTGTACTCGCTGACCGACCACGCGCCCGAGGTCAGCCGCGTGGTCGTGCCCTGCAGGTCGGTCGACCACAGGTGCCGCTGCTGAAAGTCGTTTTCCTCGAAGGCATACACATCGTCCTTGAGGGTGGCCCGCTTCTTCGCCTCGGCCGACTTCTCATCGTCGGCCACGAAGAAGAGGCGCTGCCCGGTGCGCGACCAGGTGATATCGCCCACGGCTGTGGGATGCGTGGTGAGTCGCCTGGCCTCGCCGCCAGTGGCGTCCAGGAGATAGACCTGGGTGACCTCGTCGCCATTGCGACGCGTGAGGAAGGCCAGGAAGCGTCCGTCCGGAGACCAGCGCGGCGAGGATTCACCGCGGTCACCGCGCGTCAGTTGCACAAGGCCGGTGCCGTCGAGGCCGATGCGGTGGATGTGTCCGACGCGACGGTTGGCCGCCCAGTCGGGGGCGTCCATCACGAAGGCCACGGTCCGGCCGTCGGGCGACAGCTGAGGGTCCTGCAGCGATGGCATGTTCAGGCCATCGAGGAAGGTCATGGGGCGCGGCGCGGGGGCCTGCGCCTGTGCCACGGGGGCCATTGGCCCAACAAGAGCGAACAGCGCGAGGTACATGCTGACGGTGAGACGGGGAACCACCTTCATGGGGAGCACTCCTTGAGGTTTCCGATTATGCAGGGTTGGCCGTGCGGTGCAGCCAGCGGACATCCACGGCGAATGACCAGGCGAGCAGCACCAGCGACGCGGCAGCCAGCGGCGAGACCACCGCAGGCGGAATGGGGGGGCCGAGGCAGACGATGAGCGCCACGATCTGCATGACGCACACCGTCTGACGCCGGCGGCTGGGTGGCAGGGGACCGTTCATCCAGGGCAGCATCCAGCCCGCTGCGATGAAGCCGTAGCGCAGCAGCCCGGCGGTGACAATCCACGAGCCGACTGGTACGGAACGCCACACCAGCACCGACAGCGCCAAGATCAGCAGCGCATCCACTTCCATGTCGAAACGCGCGCCAAACGTGCTGGCCATCCCGCTGCGCCGCGCCAGAGGGCCGTCGAACAGGTCAGCGATGGCCCCGGCGCTGGCCAGCGCGATCAGGGGCCACACGCGCGAGGGCGCCGACGGGGCCGTGGCCATGCCGGCGATCAGGGCCATCACCAGCGTGCGTCCGCCGGTCAGCATGTTGGCCGGGCCGAGCCTGTCGTATGGATGGTGACGTCGAAGGCCCCAGAGCGCGAGCACACATACGAGGCCGGCGATCGCCGCCACACGCAAGGGATAGCCGGCATCCTGCACCAGCCACGGCTGCAGCAGGTGCGCGCACACGAGCAGCCCCGCCAGGCCAATGCCCACGCTGAGGGCGGCGCGTGTCATGAGCGACAGTGACGCACACGATCGGGCAGGCGAGGCAGGCGGCACAGACATGAGCGGTCACTGGTGGGTCCCGGGATATGCTGAACGCTTCCCGTGAACGAACCCGTTGAAGCATACCAGCCCGATGGCGTCGAGCCGCCACCGGCATCAGCCGCTGCCGTGCGACGGCATGTCGTGCTGCTGGTGCCAGGCGACCTCGAGGCACGCACCGGCGGCTACGGGTATGACCGCGCCATGGTGGACGGCCTGCGCGCGCGCGGATGGCAGGTCGATGTGTGTGCGCTCGACGGCAGCTACCCGTGGCCGAGCGCCGAGGCTCGTCGGGCGACGGCCGCACACATGGACGCGCTGCCCGACAATACGCTGGTGCTGGCCGACGGACTGGCGTTCGGCGCCATGCCGGAAGAGGCCGAGCGGCACGCCTCGCGATTGCGGCTGGTGGCACTGGTGCATCATCCCCTCGCGCTCGAGCGCGGCCTGTCGGCCGGGCAGGCGGCGTCACTCTTCGCCAGCGAGCAGCGGGCCCTGCGCTGCGTGACAGGCGTCGTGGTGACCAGCGCCGCAACCGTCAGCACGCTGCATCCGTACGGTGTGCCCTCGACGCAGGTGGTCGTGGTGCCCCCCGGCACCGATGCGGCACCCGAGGCACACGGCTGGCGAGGGATTGATGCGGCGCTGCGCCCTGATCACTCCGTGGTGCTGCTCTGTGTGGCGAGCATCACGCCGCGCAAGGGGCATCGTCTGCTCGTGCAGGCCCTGCATGACCTGCACGGCTCTGTGCCGTGGCGGCTGCGCGTGGCCGGAAATGAACTGATGGATCTCGCCACCACCCGCGCCCTGCGCGACCAGGTGGCGTCGGCCGGCCTCGAAGGACAGGTCGAGTTTGTGGGTGACCTGTCGTCCGAGGCCCTGAGCGATGCCTACGATCACGCCGATGCCTTCGTGCTGCCGACTTACTTCGAGGGCTATGGCATGGCCGTCGCCGAGGCCGTGGCGCACGGACTGCCGGTGATCAGCACGCGGACGGGTGCGATTCCCGACCTGGTCGACGAGCGGTCGGGCCTGCTCGTTGAGCCCGGCGATGGTGCGGGTCTGCGCGAGGCCTTGCGCGTCCTCATCGAAGACGATACCGTTCGCACACGGCTGACGCACGGCGCACGGCGCCGGCGCGAGGGCCTGCCGCGCTGGCCCGAGTCCGTACGGCTGATGGCCGACGCCCTTGAACGCTGGAGTCACGATGGAATCATTCAGCGCTGACTGGCTGGCTCTGCGCGAGCCCGATGATCACGCCGCACGCGATGCTGCGCTGACGGCGCGTGTCGCCGCACGGCTCAACCGCCTTGCAAGGCCAGCGCGCGCGATTGACCTGGCCAGCGGGGCCGGGTCGAACGTGCGCTACCTGCTGCCCCGTCTGCCACACGTCTCGCACTGGACGCTGGTCGACTACGACCCCGCCCTCCTTGCGGTGGCCCGGCAGTCGCTGCAGCCGATGGCTGAGGCCGCGGGGGTCACCCTCGATACTCAGGTCGTTGACCTGCGTCACATTGGGGCGCTGCCGCTCGACGGCTATGACCTGCTGACGACGGCGGCGTTTCTCGATCTGGTATCTACCGAGTGGATTGATCGGTGGGTGGTCTGCTGCACCCGGCACGCGGTGCCCGTGCTGGCGGTGCTGAGCTACGACGGGCACCTGCAGATCGAGCCCGCCGATCCGATGGACGAGGAGATACGGACGCTGGTCAATCGGCACCAGCAGACCGACAAGGGCTTCGGGCCCGCGCTGGGGCCGGACGCAGCCGCCTACGCCGCGCGTGCACTGCAGGTGCGGCCAGAAGACTTTTCCGCAAGTGACTGGGTACTGTCGTCGGCATCGGCCGAGTTGCAGCGGCAGCTCGTCGCGGGATGGGCGGGTGCGGCCTGCGAAATGGCACCGTCGAGGCACGACGCCATCAGCAACTGGAACGCGCGGCGACGGGCGCAGGCCGATCAAGGCGTGCTCAGGGTCGTCGTCGGGCACCGCGACCTGTTCGCGATGCCCGGACGATCACTGTCGCCTACACGGTGATGCGGGCCGCCTTCCAGAGGGCGGCTTCAGCGTCTGATCGATACACCTTGGTCAGATCGACCACCACCTCGTTATCCGAGTGGGTGATGGGAAACCGGTCCATGTTCCGTGTGGCTCGGCCAGAGGTGAATGTGCCGTCGGGGGTATAGCGCGATTCGTGCCTCGGGCATTGAAAGCGCTTCTCGCGGGCCTTCCAGCGAAGCGCGGTGTTCTCGTGGGGACACGAGAGGGCGAATGCGTATACAGCACCCACGTCGCGCACCAGAATCACCTGGCGGCGCATGTCGATGCTCGCGCCGTCGGCGGCGGGCACGGGGTAGCGAGCCTCCTGCTGGGTAGCCGAGACGGCCGTCAGGGTCGTCAGCATCGCGGCGGACGTCAGGAGAAACTCGCGGCGGTCAACGAGGGGGCAGCTACGGCAGGACATGGTGTGCGTCAGCCCCCCACCTGCAGCCAGCATCCGGCCAGCAGCGTCAGCAGCCACAGGAAGGCTGACAGGAAGGCCGACAGGCGCAGCCGCCCGAAGGCCGCGCCGCCGATGTTCGATGTCGCTTCGCGCTCGTTGACGCGCATCCACAGGCCGTTGGTCAGCAGCAGCAGCACCGCGAGCAGCTTGAGCTGATAGGCCGACGACTGCGCAAAGTGCTCGAGATCAGCGGCGGTCATGAGCGCACCGGTGACCACGCTCAGCGTCAGCGCGGGAATGACGACGCCGTGGGCGCGGCTGAGGCGCGCGAAGAGCGCGGTGTCAGGACCACCGGCGGTCAGCACTTCGCCGTCGGCGGCGAGGGCGCGACCACCACCGAGCATGAGAGCGGTCAGGTGCAGGAAGACCACGGCCAGCGACACCGCCGGCGAGTCTCCGTAGAGGGTGGCCCAGGGCTGAACCAGATCGAGAACGGACTCCGGGACGACCATCGACGCTACCTGGCGATCAGCATCATCGCGTAGGCAACCGACGCACTGCCGAAGCCGACGAAGGCGGCCGACCGATGGAAGGCACGATCACCCCGACGCTCACCGCGCTCGTATTCAGGGGCGGTCGCGGCGGTGGCCAGAAATGCCGCGTCGGCAGCCAGCATCAGCACGCTGTGAATCCAGCGCTTCTTGCGGCCATTCGGATCAGTGCGGCTTTCCCAGAGATTCCAGACCCCGGTCACCGTGTTGATGCCGAACAGCACGCCGGTGGCCGTCGCCAGCGAGCTATGGACGCTCTTGAGCGTGCCGCCGCCAGAGCCGTTATACAGCTTCTGCCCGACAACACCCTGGCCCACCATGAGGGGAATCGTCCCCCATGAGAGAAACTTGTGAATCTTCAGCCGCACGTTGTAGCCGTCGCTGTAGACCACGGCTTTCGGAGGAGGCACCCCCTGCAGGGTTTCGGTCGGGGTCAGCACCAGTGTACGGGCCTCGAGCAGCACTGCGGCATCGTCATCGGGACGCGAGGTGTCGAAGACAAACACCGCACGCGGGGCAATGGGCTCGGGTGCCCGCCCGTCGAGGGTGAAGGCCCACTCGGCGCTGGGCTCGGCGAAGAGCGCGGCGGCGGGTGCAGCATGCGCAACGCTGCCCCCCGTCAGAACCACCGACAGCGTACAGACAGACAGGAAACGCATAGCAGACACTCTCCCTGGGAACAGGCGCAGGCCCAGTCTAATGCAGATGTCATGAGAGGACGATGAGAAGCCCGTTGCTATACTCGCAGCACATGCGATTTGCGCCGGAATATGTCTCGGTAGTGCTGAACGAGAACTTCGAGGATGCCAAGACCCTGCTCCTCGAGCCGCTGATGGCCATCAACTATGCCCACCTGGTGATGCTGGCTGAGTGCGGCATCGTGTCGCCGCACGATGCGCAGGCCCTGCGCCTCGCCCTCGATGGCATTTCACTGGCCGAGGTGCGGCAGGTGCGCTACGACGGCACGTATGAAGACCTGTTCTTCTACATCGAGCGTCTCATCGAAGAGCGCGTCGGGCCCGATGTCGCCGGGCGCCTGCACACGGCCCGCAGCCGCAATGACCTGGCGATGACCATGTACCGGCTGTGGCAGCGCCAGCGGGTCGGCGGCCTGGTCGAGCGCGCCCTCGCGCTGCGCGACGGACTCATCGATCTCGCATGGCGTCACCGCGACACTGTGTATGCGATGCACACACACACGCAGCCGGCCCAGCCCTCGACGATGGCGCACTACCTGCTGGCGGTGATCGAGCAGCTGGAGCGCGACACGGTGCGGTTGCTGGCCGCCTACGACGCCACCAACGTCAATCCGCTCGGGGCGTGCGCGATCACCGGCACGGGCTTCCCGATCAACCGCCGTCGCACCAGCGAACTGCTGGGATTTGCCGGCCCGACGGGCAACACCTACGGCAGCATTGCCGCCATCGACTATCTGCTCGAGAGCGCCGGTGCGGTGCAGACGCTGATGGTGGGGCTCGGGCGCGTCATCCAGGACCTGCTGGTGTGGTGCACGATGGAGTTTGGCTACGTGCGCCTGGGCGACGGATTTGTGCAGGGCAGCAGCATCATGCCGCAGAAGCGGAATCCGGTGGCGCTCGAGCATGCGCGCATCATTGCCAGCAAGGCTGTGGGGCAGGCGCAGGCCGTGGTGACGGCCGTGCACAACACCCCCTTCGGCGACATCAACGACACCGAAGACGACCTGCAGCCGCTGGCGGCGCAGATGTTCCGTGATGCGACTCGTGCCGTCACCCTGCTCGGTGCCGCTGTCCGCAGTGCCGACTTCAATCGTGAACGGCTGGCCGATCGGGCGGCCCTTGGGGGCACCACGTTCACCGAACTGGCCGACACGCTGGTGCGCGACCACGACCTGCCGTTCCGCTGTGCCCACAGCATTGCGGCGCGTCTGCTCAGCGCGCGCACGGCCGACCCGTCGCTGCCGCTCGTGCCGGCGCTCGACGCTGCCTGCCAGGCGGTGCTGGGGCGTGCGCTGCCGTATACCGAGGCGCAGCTCGAGGGCATCCTCAGCCCCGAGCATTTCGTGCACGTGCGCACGACGCATGGTGGACCGGCGCCGAGCGAGACGACTCGCGCCCTTGAGGCGTCGCGCACGCTGATGGCGCAGCATCACGGGCAGTGGTCACATCGCCGCCTGCTGGTCGAGCAGGCCGCCGCCGCCCTGCGCGCAGCGGCCGGGGAGCTCGGCGCATGATCCGGTCATACGTGCGCGTGATGGTGGTGTGGGTCATCACCCTGGTGGCGCTCTACGTGTTTCAGCGTGCCTTCGGGCTCGGCTAGCCGGCGCCGGTCATTTCTGCCCCCGAGACTGTCATGCACTGGATCGACTGGACCATCATCGCCGCTTATCTCATCTGGATTGTCTGGGACGGGCTGCGCCTGAGTGCTCAGTCGGAAGGGCTCGAGGGCTACTTTCTCGCCGGCCGCAGCATTCCGTGGTGGGCCGTGGGCCTGTCGGTCATGGCCACCCAGCTGTCGGCCATCACCATGATCGGCACGACGGGCCAGGGCTACCAGAACGGCATGGGCCTGCTACAGCAGTACTACGCCCTCCCGTTGGCCATGGTCATCCTGTCGGTGACAATGGTGCCGTTCTTCCACAAGGCGCGGGTGTTCACGGCCTACGAATATCTCGAACGCCGATTCGATGCCCGCACGCGCAGTTTCACGGCCCTCTTGTTCCTGCTCTCGCGCGGCATGTCGACGGGCGCCGCCATCTCAGCACCGGCCGTGGTCCTCTCGGTGATGCTCGGCCTCGATGTCGCCACCACGTGCCTGGCCATCGGGCTGCCCACGGCGTTCTACACCATGTTTGGTGGCGTGCAGGCGGTCACCTGGACCGATGTCAAGCAGATGTATCTCATCGTCTTTGGCCTCGTGGCCGCGGTGGTGGTGCTCGTGCTCGGGCTGCCGTCGCAGATGGACGTGTCAGATGCGCTCTCGCTGGCCGGGGCCACAGGTCGCCTGCAGGTCTTCGACTTCAGTCTCGACCCCACCCGCAGCTATACCTTCTGGTCTGGCACGATCGGCGCGCTGTTCCTCTTCCTGTCGTACTTCGGCACCGACCAGAGTCAGGTGCAGCGCTATCTCACGGCCCGCAGCGTCGACGAAGCCCGCACATCGCTGCTGATGAGTGCCTACTGGAAGATTCCGCTGCAGGCGCTCGTGCTCATCATCGGCGTGTTCATGTTTCTGTTCTATCTGTTCACGCCGCCCCCGATGCTCTTCAACCCGGTGCACGATGCCGAGGTGCGGCAGAGTGCCAGGCGCACCGAGTATCTCGCCCTTGAACAACAGTTCGGGCAGGCCGTGGCCGAGCGGCGCTCGGCGGCCGAGGCTGTCACGTCACTCCGCCGGACAGGCGATGACGCAGCCACGCGCGCGGCGACCGAGGCGTTCCTCAGAACCGACGAGGCCGTGAAGGGCGTGCGCCTGCAGGCCGTGACGCTGGTGCGTGAGGTGTCGGGAGATCGCACGTACAACGACGTGAACTATGTCTTCCCGACCTTCGTCATGACGCACCTGCCGGTCGGACTGATCGGGTTGCTGATGGCCGCCATCTTTGCCGCCGCCATGTCGACCATTTCGGCCGAACTGGCGTCGCTGTCGACGGCCACGGTGATCGACTTCTATCGGCGCTTCGGTGCCGGGGCGACGGCGTCTGATGCCCAACTGCTGCAGGTGTCGCGCCTGGCAACGGGCGCCTGGGCCCTCTTTGCCTCGGTGGTGGCCATCTGGGCCTCGGAACTCGGGTCGCTCATCGAGGTGGTCAACCGCTTCGGCTCGTTCTTCTACGGGTCGATTCTCGGTGTTTTCATGCTCGCCATCCTCTGGCCGCGTGCCAACGGGCACGGGGCATTCGTGGGCCTGCTATCAGGGATGGCGACAGTGGCGTGGGTGGCCAGCCAGACGGGCGTCGGCTTTCTCTGGCACAACCTCATCGGCGCGGCTGCCGTGTTCGCCGTCGGCGTGGTGGTCTCGGCGGCCACGGGCGGTGCGCCCCTGCGCCCGGACGCCGACGCGCGCGAGGAGGCGTGATGGGCCGGGTATTGCTGCCCATCCTGCTGATCGTCATCGGCCTGATGGTGGCGTCGTGGACGCTGGGCGAATACTTGCGGCAGCGCCGCCGCTGACTCTGGGCTGACTAGAGCCGGTCGAGATCGTCGACGCCGATCACCGGCTTCCACGGCAGCAGCTCGTACTGCGCCACGCCCTGCTGGTAAAAGGGGTCGCCGTCACGGATGGCGTCGAGGGCTGCCTGCGGATGCTCGTCGGGAATGCGCAGCAGAAAGATGCCGCCGTAGCGCGGGTCCTGCGGGCCTGCAGCCAGCAGCGTGCCCCGGGCCTTGAGCTCGCGCAGGTACGCGCGATGCGGATCCTGATGGGCAATCACTTCGTCAAGCGGGCGACGGTAACGGACGATGGCGATGGCGTACATGCGGGGTATTGTCGCCGATCAGAAGCGCAGCGTGTAGACGGCTTTGGTGACCGCGCGATTGTCGATCGACCGGAAGCGGTTCTCGAGGCTGTCGGACCAGTTGTGCGTGTAGACCAGGAAGAAGTCGTTGCCCGGCCGCACAATCCACCGGAACCGCATCTGCCACCCGAGCAGCTGGCTGACCGTGTCGTACTGGATGTTGTTGGCCAGCGATACCCACGGACTGAACTGTGAGCGCACATCAGCACGGTAGAGCTTGGTCGCAAAGTCACCCTGTGCCAGTGAGACATCGTTCAGTTCATAGCTGAGTTGCGCAAACAGACCCGGTCGCGGCCGGAACGTCATCCGCAGGTTCAATTCCTTGCGGATGCCGTCCCAGAAGTCGCCGAACGAGGTTTCCACCCGCGCGGCCACCTTCCGGTTGGTGGCGCCGGTGTAAATAAACTGCCAGCGAGTCCAGTCGTACGCACTCCCCTTCGGCAGCACCAGGCCTTTGCTGATTTCGAAGTCGACCTCGAGGCGTTCGGCCTGCTGGAACCACTGCACCTCGAACCGGTCGCCCTTGTGAAACTCGATGCTGAACGGCGTGACAAAGGTCAGGCGATTGATCAGGTCGTTGGTCAGCGAGGTCGCAATCGTCGAGTTGATGTCGAACCCGAATCCTCTAATCACCGGATGCCGGTTGAGACGCGGATCCCAGCTCAGCCGGGGGTTGTACTGCCGGAAGTCGCGTCGGGGCGTGAACCCGACGGCCGCGTCGTATTCGCCCTGAAATTCACGACCGAAGATCGACGTCTGCCACGTGTTCCCCGACAGATCAAAGCGCCAGCCGTAGGCGGCCGAGCCCGTCTTGGCCTTCGCGGCCGGATCAGGCGTCGTCAGGAGGGCGAAGAATCCTGAATCGAGACGCGTGCCCTTCACAAACGATGGTGTGGCATAGGTGAGGTCGACGCCGCCGGTGTAGCGCACATCGGTGCCGTCAGCCCGGGGGTCGCGGCGCGTGAACACATAGCCCACATGCGATTGCCGTCCGAAACGATGCCGTACACGGGCCACCGTGAAATCCTCACCCGGTCGCCCATCGTCGGCTCCGGTGGATACCTGCAACAGGCCCACGTCGCTCGACCCGACCTGGCCTGTCATGCGTGCTCCGTACAGGATGCGTTGGGGCTGTCCGCTGTTGAGCCCGATGCGGCGTGAGAAGAACGGGCTGGCATTGCCCGGGGGGAATGCGAAGAAGTTGAGGCCGTCGAGGAAGAACTGCCGGCGTTCCTCGAAGAACAGGGGAAACCGCGTCAGGTTGACCTGCCGCTGGTCCACTTCGGTTTCGGCAAAGTCGGTGTTGACCGTGAAGTTGACCTTGAGTGCGGGTGTCAAATTGTAGAAGAGGTCGGCCCCGCCGGTGCCCTCGCCGAGGTAGGACGACTGGTTGCGACCGGGCGCGCTGCCGGCCGCCGCGAGTGCATACGGACGGATGTCGAGGCCCACGCCCTGCGAGATATCGCGAAGCCCAACAATGCGCCCAGCGTTTGCCATGCGGTTGAGCCCCTCGTTCCGGCGCCAGCCGGTCCAGTAGCTTTCTTCGTTGATGCGCCTGACGGTGCGTTGGAAGTTGGCACCCCAGGCCTCGTTCGCCGGATTGAAGTTGATGGTCCGGAAGGGGATTTCGATTTCGGCCATCCACCCCTCGTCGGTCTTTCGCACGCGGGCAATCCAGATGCCGTCCCACGATTTATTCACGCTGCCGTTGACATCGGTGATGAGGCCGTCGCCCATGGCGCCCGAGGGATTGATTTCAAAAAAGTAGCCACTGCGGCCGTCCAGATACGGATCGAGCGACCACATGAACCGGTCGTCACCGTCAAAGGGCTGGTCGCGCTGCATCTGGTTGCCGAGCAGCAGGTGGGGTTCGGCGTCGAAGCACGCCACGCCCATGATCAGCCGGTCGCTGTCGAACACGATGCGCACCTCGGTACGCTGGGTGGCCGGGGCCCCGTTGGTGGGGTCGCGCTGGAGGAAGTCGGCGGCCACCGGGACCGTGTTCCAGAGGGCTTCGTCGAGCACACCATCGAGGGTGATGCGCGAATCGTCTGGAATGCGGACAGCCTCGACCTGCGGACGGGGACCGTCGGCCGGTGGAGGTGGCGGCGCTGGTTGCGCAGAGACGAGGGAGGAGGCCAGCAGAACGAGGCCGGCCCAGAGGGTGGTCAGAGGTCTTCCCGTCACGAAACACCGCAGTATAGCGGCACAGGCGCGTGATTCGGATAAAGTTCGATCGCGATGGCTTCGCTGACCTTTCTCGGTGCCGCAGGCACCGTCACCGGCTCGCAATATCTGGTCGAGACGCAGGGCGAACGGATGCTCGTCGACTGCGGCCAGTTTCAGGGACTCAAGGCACTGCGCCTGCGCAACTGGGCCCCGTTGCCCGTCGAGGCGGCGGCAGTGCAGGCAGTCGTGCTCACGCACGCGCACCTCGACCACTCGGGCATGCTGCCGCGCCTGGTGCGGCAGGGCTTTCGTGGCCGCGTCTTTGCGACCGCCGGCACGACCGACCTGTGCAAGCTGATCCTGGCCGATGCCGGGCATATTCAGGAAGAAGAAGCGCGCCGAGCCAATCGCGGGCACTACACGAAGCACCATCCGGCACTGCCGCTGTTCACGGAGGCCGATGCCGCGGCGGCCCTGGCGCGCTTTCAGGTGTTTGGTTACCGGCGTGAGATGCCAGTGACCCGGAGGCTGACGGCACAGTTTCATCCGGCCGGGCACCTGCTTGGGTCGGCATTTGTCACGCTCGCCCGCAAGGATGGCACGGCGGGGACGGTGCTCTTCGGTGGAGACCTCGGTCGCTATGGCCGACCTGTGCTGCCAGACCCCGCGCCCGGAGTGGCGTGTGATGTGCTGCTCGTCGAATCGACGTATGGTGACCGACAGCATCTTCCCGATGACAACCGCGACGCCCTGGCCCGGGTTGTCAACGCGACGGCCGACCGGCGCGGCAAGCTGATCATTCCGGCCTTTGCGATCGGTCGTGTCGAAGAAGTCCTCTACTGGTTGCGCCGGCTCGAGCAGGCGGGTCGTGTGCCGAAGCTGCCGGTGTACGTTGACAGTCCCATGGCGGTCAGTTCGATTGAGTACTACCGCCAGCATGCGCAGGAACTCGACGAGGACATGCGCCCGGTGCGCGGCGAGCTGTGCCGCTTCTGCACCGAGCGGTTCGAGCCGGTTGAGACCATGAAGGAGTCGCAGGCCGTCGTCGATCGTCCAGGGCCGGCCATCGTGATTTCAGCCAGCGGCATGGCGACCGGCGGCCGGGTGCTGCGCCACCTCGAACAGGCGCTGCCCGACCCGAAGAACACGGTGCTGTTTGTCGGCTTCCAGGCCACGGGCACCCGTGGTCGAGACCTGATTGAAGGCGCGACGCAGGTGAAAATGTTCGGCCAGATGATTCCCGTGCGGGCCCGCATCGAGAAACTTAACGACATGTCGGCCCATGCCGATGCCAGCGAGATTCTCCGATGGCTCGGCACGTTCCCCTCACCCCCGCAGATGACCTATCTCGTGCACGGCGAACCGACGGCGCAAGCCACACTCAAGGCCCGCATCGAGCGCGAGCTGGGCTGGCGCGTGCACATTCCCGCGCACGGCGAGCAGGTCGAGGTGCCGCTGTGACCGAGCGGCGCTATCTGCTGGAACAGGTGGACGATGCCGCCATCGTGCAGCTGTACGCCGACGGATTTGACGCACTGCCAACGCCGAAAAAAATTCTGGTGTGGCATCTGTCACAGGCGGCCCTCGCGGGCCGCGACATCTACTACGACCAGCGCTATCGCCACAACCTGCAGATGCGCGCGGTGCTGGAGGCCGTCCTGACGCACTCTGAAGGTCTCGATCCCGACGTGCACGAGGCCATCACGCATTACACCAAGCTGTTCTGGCTGAACTCGGGGCCCTACAACAACCTGACGGCGCGGAAGTTCGTGCTGCCGCTGTCCGCAGGAGCCCTGGCACATGCGGTTGTCACGGCACAGCGGAACGGTGCGCGACTGCCGCTGCGCGACGGCGAATCGGCGGAGGCACTGGCGGCGAGACTGGCGCCACTGTTCCTGGATCCGTCGGTGGACCCCATGGTGACCAGCAAGACGCCCGGTCCCGGCCACGATGTACTGACGGCCAGCGCCAATAATCTGTACGAGGGAGTCACCATGGCCGACCTGGAGACGTTCCAGGAGCGGCATCCCCTGAATTCGCGGCTCGTGAAGCGCGAGGGTCACCTGCACGAAGAGGTCTATCGCCTGGGTGGCCTGTACCACGATCACCTGAGCCGCATCGTGGGCCATCTGCGCGAGGCGATGGCTGTGGCACCGGACGGACTACGCCGCGCGCTCGAGGCCCTGATCCGGTTCTACGAGACGGGCGAGGACGCCGACCGCGAGGCCTTCGATATTGCCTGGGTGACCAATCCCGATGTCGACGTCGACACCATGAACGGCTTCATCGAGGTCTACATGGATGCGCGCGGGATCAAGGGTGCGTTTGAAGGTCTGGTGTATTACACCAATCACGAAAAGACCGGGAAGATTCAGCGGTTGGCGGCCGATGCACAGTGGTTTGAAGACCACATGCCGTATGCGGCCGTGTATCGCAAACCCGTGGTGACCGGCATCACGGCGCAGGCCATCGAAGTGGTGATGGAGGCGGGCGATTCGGGCCCGCTCACGCCCATCGGCGTGAACCTGCCCAACGATCAGCGTATTCGTGAGGTCTACGGCAGCCGGTCGGTGTCGCTGTCGAATGTGATGGAGGCCTACGACCGGTCGCAGCTGCCGAGCATGCGCCACGAGTTCTGCTGGGATGACGAGGAGGCGGCGAGGGCCGAGCAGTGGGCCGGCCCGGCCGGCGAGCTGGCCACGGACATTCATGAAGTCCTAGGACACGGGTCGGGACGCATGGCGGCGCATGTGACCCAGCCTCCACAGGACCTGCTCAAGGAACAGTACTCGTCGCTCGAAGAAACGCGGGCCGATCTGGTCGCGGTGTACTTCATTGCCGATCCGCGCATGGTCGAGATCGGGCTGGTCGACGCAGCGACACACCCGGCGCTGGTGCGCGCCGAGTATGAAGCCTACGCACGCACGGCGCTGGTGCAGCTGCGGCGCATCCGCGAGGGCACCACCATCGAGGAAGATCACATGCGCAACCGCCAGGCCATCGTGCACTGGCTGATGGCGAACACCCGTGCGATCGAGACACGTCTACGCGACGGGCGCACCTACTACGTGGTCGTCGACGTGGATGCCTTTCGCGACGGCGTTGCGCAGATGCTGGGCGAGGTGCAGCGCATCAAGTCGGACGGGGATTACGCGGCGGCGCGCGCGCTCTTCGACACCTACGGGACCCACTTCGATCCGGCGCTGCGCGACGAAGTCGTCGCCCGCGTCGATCGGCTGGGCCTCCCGTCGTACACCGGGTTTGTGATGCCGACGCTGACGCCGATCCGTGATGGGGATGGTGCGGTGTGTGATGTGACCATCACCTATTCGTGTGACTTCATGGGACAGATGCTCGACTACTCGGGAGCGCAGCGATGAGACGTGACCAGGTGGTGCTGACCGTATGCGTGGCCGTGCTGATGGTCGCGGCCGTGCGTGGGGGAGAGGCCCAGCCCGTGCCGGTGGCACCATCGGCGCAGCAGGTGGCCCTCGATCAGATTATTGCGGCAGAGGATGCACGAGACAGTGCAGCCGTGCGCGAGGCAATGGCCAGCGGGGCCCAGCGGCGTGCCGGGATCCGGGCCCTGGGGCGCATCGGGCAGGTCAGTGACATCCGGTTCATCGCCCCGGCCCTCGGTGATGGCCCGGGTATCAGAGCCGAGGCCGCCTGGGCACTGGCGCAGGTCGCCACGACGCCCGAGGCAGTGGCGCAGGTGCAGACGCTGCTGCTCGAGCGCGCGGCACTCGATGCCGAGCTGGGCTTGTGGGAAGTGTGGGGCGAGGTGGCGGCGGCCCTCGGGCGCCTGCGGTACACCACGGCGGCGCAGGTCGCGACGACCGAGGCCGTGCTCGCCGCACAGTTGCCCTCGCCGGGAGGCATGGACGAACCGGAAACGCCGGCGATCCACGGCGCCGTGCGTGGCCTCGAGTCGCTCACGCGCATCAGTCGCACGGTGGCCACAGTGACACCGCGCACGTGGGACTTGCTGCGGTGGTCGGCGACCGCGCAGCGGCCGCCGGCCGATCCCCGGTCGGCGTGGATCAGGCGACTGGCCATGGCGGCGCTGGTGACCGGTGCCGAGGCCACGCCGTCGATCATCGAGCGCGCCCTCGCCGATCGCGATGCGGAAGTGCGGAGACTGGGCGCGCTGGCCCTCGCCGCCGACCCCCTCCCCGGCCGCGAGGCGCTCCTGCGGCAGGCCCTCAAGGACCCTGCCGCACCCGTCCGCCTCGACGCCGTGAACGCGTGGGGTCGGCGCCTCGCCGGCGCCTCGTGCGCGCCGCTGCAGGCCGCCGCCGCCGACCCCGACGCGCACGTGCGCCTCAAGGCCATCGACGAACTCGGCGCCTGCCGCGCGTCCGATGCCGACCCGGCGGCCCTCCGCCGCCTGGCCGAGGCGCTCGCCGCTGACGCGGCGCCGCGCGCCTGGCACGTCCCCGCGCACGCCCTGGTCGCCCTCGCACGGCTCGCCCCCGACGCGGCGCGCCCCCTCCTGCCCCGCGCAGCCACGCACCCCACCTGGCAGGTCCGCATGTACGCCGCGCGCGCCGCCACCCTCCTCGCCGACACGGCCCTCTGCGTGCGCCTCGCCGCCGACCCGCATCCCAACGTGCGGCACGCCGCGCTCTCGGGCCTCATCGACACCCGGAGGCCCGAGGCCGTGCCGGCCGCCCTCACCGCCCTCACCAGCCCCGACCATCAGCTGGTGCTCGAAGCCACCCAGGCGTTCGTGGCCCCGATGCTCCCCGCCGACACCGCGCCCGTTGCGCAGGCCCTCGTCGAGGCGCTCGCCCGACTGACCCGTGCGGGGGCCGACACCTCGCGCGACCCGCGCCTCGCCATCCTCGCCAGACTCGAAGCCCTCGGCACCCGCGCCGTGGCCCCCCGGCTCGAGACCTATCTCACCGATTACGATCCGGCCGTCGCCGAACGCGCTGCCACGCTGCTGTCGGCCTGGACCGGCACCGCGCGCACCGCCGCCCCGAAGCCGATAGCCGGGCCAGGCGTCACCCGCACACAGGTACAGGCCCTGCGCGGACGCCGTCTGCGCGTGACCATGGCCGCGCTCGGTTCATTCGAGGTCGCCCTCGACGTTGATACCGCTCCGGTGACGGCCGTGCGCATCGCGGCTCTTGCGGCCGGGGGGTACTACAACGGCCTCACCTTCCACCGCGTGGGTCCGAACTTTGTCATTCAGGGCGGCAGCCCCGGGGCGAACGAATATGCCGGGGCACCGCGCTACCTCCGCGACGAAGTCGGCCTCCACAAGCGGGGCACCGTCGGCATTTCCACACGGGGACGCGACACCGGTGACGCCCAGTTCTTCGTCAACCTCGTCGATTCGCCCAGGCTCGATCACCAGTACACCGTCTTCGGCAGTGTCACAAGCGGGATGGAGACCGTCGACGCCATCCTCGAAGGGGATGTCATCGAGCGTATCGAGTTGGTCACACCCTGATGCGGTCTGACCGGCTGCCGCGGCACCTCGGCGTCAATCAGGTGGCACAGACCCTCGAGGCCAGGCAGTCCACAGGCCTGCCGGTCATCGATCTGACGGAATCGAATCCGACGCTGGTCGGGCTGCACTATCCTCCCGACCTGCTGACGCCGCTGGCCGATGCCGCCGCGCTGCGGTATGACCCGCAACCGCTCGGCCTGCCCTCGGCGCGCGAGGCGGTCAGCCGCGAGTTCCACAGGCAGCATCTCACCGTCCCTCCCGAACGCGTGGTACTCACCGCGAGCAGCAGCGAGGCCTATGGCCTGCTGTTCAAGCTCTTCGCCAACCCGCACGACGAAGTGCTGGTGCCGCAGCCGAGCTATCCGCTCTTCGACTACCTCACCGCTCTTGAAGGCGTGCGGGCCGTGCCGTATCAGGTGAGCTATCACGGCACTTGGCGCATTGACCTCGACACCGTACAGCAGGGACTCTCGTCGCGCACGCGGGGGGTGCTGGTGGTGTCGCCCAACAATCCCACCGGGTCGTACCTGCATCGCGATGACCTAGCAGCGCTCGTGGACATCTGTGAGGCGCGGGGGGTACCGCTCATCGGCGACGAAGTGTTTTATGACTATGCCGTCGACCGACCAGCCGATGCGGTCTCGGTGCTGACGCAGGACCGTGTGGTGACGGTCGCGCTCGGCGGATTGTCGAAGTCGGCAGGACTGCCGCAGGTCAAACTGGGCTGGATGGGCTGGTCGGGCCCGGTGGCGCAGGTCGAGCCGCTGCTGCGGGCGTACGAGGTTATCGCCGACAGCTACCTGTCGGTCTCTACACCTGTGCAGCAGGCGGCATCGGCACTGCTGGTCTCGGGGGCCGGCATCAGGCAGCAGCTGCAGCAGCGCATCCGCAGAAACCTTGCGCAGCTGCGCGCGCGCTGCGGTGCGTATCCGTCTGTCGGTGTGCTGCCCGTCGAAGGCGGATGGACCGCCGTGCTGCAGGTGCCGTCCGTGCAGAGTGAAGAGGCGCTGGTGCTCGACCTCCTGCAGCACGACGGCGTGCGGGTGCACCCCGGCTACTTCTTCGACTTCCCGAAAGAGGCCTTTTTGATTATCAGCCTGATCGTGCATCCCGACGTGCTGGCGACGGGCCTCGATGTGATGTTGCGCCGCGTCGGCGGGCCGCCCGCATGATTCGACGCAGTGGGCTGTCGCTGCCGCTCAGCGCAGCCGTCTCTCGACGGAGCTGGGGCATTGGCGAGTTTCGTGATGCCGTACCCGTGGCCGAGTGGGCACGCGGGGCGCAGCAGCCGGTGCTGCAGCTGTTGCCGATGATGGAACTGCCGCCGGGTGAGGCGTCGCCCTATGCCGCGCTGTCGTCGTTTGCCCTCGATCCGGTGTTCATTGCGCTGCCGCAGGTGCCCGACTTCGAGGCCGGTGGCGGAGAACTGGTCTTTGAGGCACACGATCGCCTGGCCATTGACGACCTGCGCCTCGCCCCCCGCGTGCGGCGCGATGAGGTGCGGCGCCTCAAGCAGCGATGGCTGCGGCGCGCCTGGGATCGGTTCCGGCAGGTCGAACTCGCCCGCGCAATGCCGCGCGCCCGGGCCTTCGATGCATGGTGCACCCACGAGGCGTGGTGGCTCGACGAATATGCCGCGTTCCGCGCCCTCATGCACGACTTCGGTGATGCCCCGTGGTGGCAATGGCCCGCGCCCTGGAACGACCCGACGCCGGCACAGGTAATCGAGGTGGCCGCCACGCATCTCGAAGAGGTCGGCTACCGGAAATATCTGCAGTGGATTGCGGCCGCCCAGTGGCAGCGCGTGCGTGCGCAGGTGTTTCCCGTGCGTCTCTACGGCGATCTGCCGTTCATGGTCGCCGCCAACAGTGCCGAGGTCTGGGCTCGGCGGTCGCTGTTCCGCCTTGATGTGACGGTGGGCGCGCCGCCCGACGCCTTTGCGCCCGAGGGCCAGGACTGGGGCATGCCTGCGTGGCACTGGCCCGCCCTGGAAGCCACAGGCTTCGAGTGGATGCGTCAGCGGGCCACCCGGCTGGCATCGCTGTTTGACGGCCTGCGCATCGATCACCTGGTGGGGCTCTACCGCACCTGGGTGGCTCCGCGCGATCATTCCCGGCACGCCACCTTTGCCCCGAGTGAGACCCGCGATCAGCGTCGCATCGGCGAGGCCATCGTCACGGCGATTCGCGAGTGTGGAGCCGAGGTGTATGCCGAAGATCTGGGCACCGTGCCCGACATGGTGCGGGACTCGATGGCGGCGTTGGACGTGGCGGGTCTCAAAGTGATGCGCTGGGAGCGACGCTGGGACGAAGAAGGACACCCGCCGATTCCTCCCGACGCCTATCCGATCAACTCGGTGGCGACAACCGGGACGCACGACATTCCTCCACTCGCGGCGACGATGACGCCGGGTGAGGTGGGTGAGGAACTGGAGCGATTGCAGCAGTCGGCCTCAACCCTGACGCTGGTGCCGCTGCAGGATGCCTTCGCGTGGCCCGATCGCATCAACGTGCCCGGGGTCGTCGACGAGCAGAACTGGGCCTGGCGTGTGCCGCAGCCCGTCGACACCTGGCCCGACTGGCCCGAGGCCGTGCAGGCGCAGCAGCGTCTGGCAGACATCACGCGCCGGGCGGGACGCACGGCACCGGGAATCGGGTAGACTCGAAATCGTGAACCTCCGCCGCGTAGTCGCCCTGCTGGGCGGCGTGCTTGTGCTCTTCCATGTCTGGCTGCTCGGGCGCCAGATCTGGGAAGGCCAGCTGGCCGATCCCGGCCTGCTGCTGCGGTGGATGATTGCGGCCGGGCTCGTGGCGGCGCTGGTGCACCTGGCGCGCCGGGGCCAGCCCCTGCTGTGGGGCCGCCGCGCGACGGCTGTCTGGCTGCTGGCGGCCGTGCTGCACGGACCGGCCATCGCCGGAGAACTCGCAGACCACACCCTCGCTGGGCTTCCCGAGGCTGTCACGGCGCTGGTGGAGATTGCAGCCGCCTCGGTCGTGACAGGGCTCGGCCTCGCCGTGCTGCAGCGGCGGCAGTGGCACTGGCAGCGACCCGCGCTGCACCTGGCGGTCGTGACACCGCGCAGCCGGCGTCTCGATCGACGGCCGTGGCTGTCGCTGCGCGCCGTTCCCCGTCCCCCTCCCTCGATTCCCTCCCTCATCGTCGCCTGACGGTCTGTGCCGTGCATCCCGGTGCCTCGATGGCGCCTGCGGTGTGGCGGACCACGTCCGTCGTGTGTGTTCCGAATGGGTCGATCGCTGATCGCGGCATGTGCAACCTGAGGGCAGGTGCGCGCAGCGCGTCGGCGCGGGAGTGTGAATCATGCGTGCATGGATACAGATGTGTGTGCTGGTGCTGGGGTTGGGCATGGGCACGGCGGCGACGGCAGGGGCCGAGTCGCTCAAAGGGGTGGTGGCCGACTCCACCGGAGCGCCCCTGGCCGATGTGAAAGTGACGGTGCGCGACGTGGCCACCGGCCAGGTGATCGAAGTCACCACCGGGGCCGACGGGCGCTATGACGTGAGCGTGCCCGCGGCGGGCGAGTATCTGGTGTCGGCGGTACACCCGGGATTTTCCGAGGCCACGCGGACGGTGGTGATCGAGGCGCCGGCCAGCGATGTCGAGGTGCCGCTGACGCTCGATGTGGCCGGACTGTCGACGGCTGTGGTCGTCACCGCGTCGCGTGCCGAGCGTGACGCGCGCCAGATTCCACTGCACATCGAGACGATTGGTGCCGAGCGCATCGCGCAGACCAACCAGACCTCGACGGGTGACGCCCTGACGATGGCCGCCAATGTGACGCCGGTCGGCAACGGTCCCTTCGGCGTGCGGCCGAGGCTGCGTGGCCTCGACTCGACGCGGCTGCTGGTGCTGGTCGATGGCGAGCGGCTCAATACGGCCCGCCAGGCAACGGATCGCACCGGCGCCGAAGTCGGGCTGATTGCACCGGACGCCATTGCACGGATGGAAGTGGTCAACGGCGCGGGCACGCTGATGTATGGATCGGACGCGCTTGCCGGCACCATCAACATCATCACGAACGAAGCCGCATTCACGCCGAGCGTGCGGTGGCTCTATGGCCTGAACGGCTTCTACAGTAGCAACGAAGACGGGCGCCGGGGCACCGCGACGCTCGGCTTTACGGTGCCGCGCATGACACTGCGGGTGCAGGCCGGGGCAGAAGAGTTCGGGAGCTACCGCGCTGGTGCGCTGACCACCGAAGATACACGCACGTTCTTCACCAGCGGCCAGCTCACGCGGCGCGACACGATCGACAACAACTTCGGGTTCCGACTGGGGGCGTTTCCCGATCCGTTCAACGCGCCGTACGTGCGCACCGACAACGCCGTCATCAATTCGCAGGCCTCGGGTAACTTTGTGACTGCGACCAGCCTCATCAAGCTGGCGGAACGGCACACCCTGCGCTTCAAATATCAGCGTCGCCGGATGAACGACATCGGCTTCCCCGATTTCGACGCGCCGTATTTCTTCAACACGACCAGCCTGCCGTTCAGCAATCTCGACCGGGCCTCGGTGCGCTACGAAGCGCAGGCGGTGACGCCCTGGCTGGCCAACCTGTCGGCCACGGCCTACTACCAGCGCACCGAGCGGCAGTTGCGAAACACACTGCCCGTGCAGTTCCCGGCACCGACGCCCGTCACCCTCTTTCCGATTGCCGTGATGCGTCTGAATGTGGTGTCGGAAACCGAACAGCGCGTCTGGACGCCCGGCGTCGATCTGCAGGCGGTGATTGTGCCCGCCGCGCATCACCGCATCACGACCGGGCTGACCTTCTATCGTGACCGTAGCAGTGACCGTCGGCTCACGACAACCACCACGTCGATGGTGGGACAGGTGATTGCGGGTGCGCGCGGCCCGGCGCCGGTGGTCTTCCCTGCGCCGGTGGTGCTGGGCCCGGCGTCGGTGGCACGGCCCGTGCGCGTGCCGAATGCGAGCTTCCAGGACATTGCGCTGTTTGCCCAGGAGGAATGGCGCATCGCCCCGCGCGTGCTCTTCACCGCCGGCGTGCGTGGCGACTTCTTTACCGTCACCACCGAGGCCACACCTGGCTACGAGGTCGCCTCGCTCATCGTCGGGGCGCGGCCGGCCATTGATGCTGCGACGCTGCCCGATGTGAACGGCGCCACATATCAGCGGAACTCGCTGACGGGCGATGCCGGCCTGGTCTTCAATCAGGGCGGGCGCGTCAGTCCCTTCCTGAGAGTGGGGCGCAGCTATCGGCACCCCAACCTCGAAGAAATGCTGTTTGCCGGGCCGGCCACCGTGGGCAGCATTGTCCCGAACATCGCCGTCAAGCCTGAGACCGGCGTCAACATCGACACAGGCGCCAAGTTCACGCTCGGCCGCATGTCGGGCGGGGCCTATGTCTTCGTGAACCAGTACCAGAACTTCATCGCGCAGGATCTGGTGGTGGCGACCACCGCATCCGGTCCGCTGGCGCAGGCCACCAACTACGCGGATGTGCGCATCGGTGGTGTCGAGTATTCGGCCGATGCCCCGTTTGTCGTCGGGCGCGGCGTGCTGATGGTGTCGACGTCGGGCGCGTTCATGCGCGGCACGATTACCGACGGCGTCAATCCGCTCGACGGCGCCTCGCTGGCCAATACCCCGGCCGACAACATCACGCCGTCGCGTGTGCTGGCATCGGCACGTTACACGGGCAGTGCCGGCCGCTGGTGGCTCGAGTACGGCGTGCGTGCACAGGGGCGCGTCGACCGCGTCGCCGAAACCGTGCTCGACTCGCCGTTCCTGATCCCGCAGGATCTGCTGTCGCTGGATAGCTTCGTGGTGCAGCGCGTCGGCGCCGGCATCACGCTGACCCGCGGGGTCCATCGTGTGGGCCTGACACTGGCGGTGGAAAATCTGGGAAACGTGTACTACCGCGAGCACTTCCAGTTTGCACCGGCGCGCGGCCGCACATTCACAGTGGGACTCAACCTGGGAGCGTTCTAGGCGGGGCCCGAGGCCCGGGCCGATCGCTGGTGGTCCCTCCGCGAGGGACCACCAGTGGCGGCTACTTCATGCGAGCCAGGTCTGCCTCAGCGGCGATGTAGCCGAACGCATTCCAGCCGCTGCCTGACACGACGCGCGTCAGCACCTCGCGCGCCTTGTCGGGCTGCCCGGTGACCAGGTAGTAGTTGCCGACACCGTAGCCCTGCGTGGCGATGGTGGTCGCATCGGCCGTGGCCGTGTCGAGCAGCGATTCCGGGGTCGACAGGCCCTTGTACATGAGCAGTCGCTTGTGGTACGACTGGTTCTCGAGAATGTCCATCACCGGAGTGATGCGCTCGAGGACACGCGCTGCGTCGGCCTTGCGGTCGAGGCGCATCAGTGTCATCCACATCCAGTCGCTCGTGGCCGTCACCGAGTCGTCATTCGTCGACACCTTCATACATTCCGCAAACGCGTCGTAGGCCTGCGCGAAGTGTCCCTGCAGGTAGTGCGCCAGCCCGAGGTGATACCAGATGTTGAACTGCAGCGTGCTGCGCGGCACGCCCGCGGCATTCGGAGCACCGTCGGGCTCGATTTCATCGGGCTTTCCGGCAATGAGTGAGGCGGCCTTGGTGAAGTCGGCCTCGGCCCTGGCAAACTCACGCACCGACAGATAGCGATGCCCGCGATGCCGATAGAACCGCGCATCGGTGGGGAAGCGCTCGATGCCGCGGGTGAAGGTGTCGATCGCCGCGCGATACTTCCACAGATAGCCTTGCCGGCGTCCCACCCAGATGAGCGCATCGGCGCTGTCGGGCTGCGCAGCCAGCACGGCGTTCGCCGCCTCGAGATCACCCTCGAGCTTTGCCTGATTCGGAATCGGCACTGGGGGCAGCAGGTCCTGGCCCGACAGTGACCGGGCTTCGGCCACTGGCGGCGGGGCCGGCGTCCCGGGCGGCGGGGCCGAGGGCGCAGGGGACGAACACGCCGCCAGGGTGGCGACACCAAGTGCAGTCAGCAGCAGTCGGAATGTCATCGGGGCTCCCTCGCCGCGCATCATACGCCGGGTGAAGCGCGCCCTGGGCCTGCCACCGCCTGCGACCGCAGCAGATTTCGGGAAAATGTGCGCACGCACCCCGCTGGCGGAGGCTCTGCGCAAGCTGGTAGCATGAGCAGGTTTCTGTCCATGCCCCGCAAGCTCACGGTCATCGCCGCGTGTGTCTGTGCAGTGCTGCTCGGTGCCGCGGCCCTGCATCTGGCGCAGGCCGACGGGCCGGCGCCCGGGCATGGCGCCGTGCGGACCACAGACGTGACGCTGCCGCGCGAGGCCGACCGCATCGAAGGGCTCATCAAACCGGGGCAGACCGTCGCCGGTCTGCTGCGTGCCGCCGGCATTGCCGCCGGTGAGCAGCAGGCCATGCTGGCAGCCATGATGCCCGTGTTTCCCGCGCGGCAGTTCCGCCTCGGCAATCCCTTCGCCATCGACCGGCTGTTCAGCGGCTCGCTGCGGGGCTTTCACTATCACGTGGATGTCGATCGCATGCTGCACGTCGAGCGTCGCGCGGAAGGCACCTACGCCGCCCGCATCGAAACGCTGCCACGGCAGACGTCGGTCGATGTGGTGACCGGCGGCATTTCGGCACAGACGCCGTCGCTGACGCAGGCGCTCGATGCCGAAGGTGAAGGACTCGATCTGGCCCTGCAGATGGCCGACATCTTTTCCGGCGAAATCGACTTCTCATCGGAACTGCAGCCCGGCGATTCGTTCCGGCTGCTGGTCGAGCGGCGCACGCGCGACGGTGCGCCGGCTGCCTACGGCGCCATCCTCGCCGCTGAGTTCGTCGCTAGCGGGCGCGCGATCCGTGCAGTGCGTTTCGAGACTGCAGGCGGCAAGCCCGCCTACTATGACGAGCAGGGCCGATCGCTGCGGCGCTTCTTCCTGAAATCACCCCTCAAGTTCGAGCCGCGCATCACCTCGCGCTTCTCATCGGGGCGGCGTCATCCAATTCTCAACTTCACCCGGGCCCACAACGGCGTCGACTATGCCGCGCCCACCGGGGCCCCCGTCGCCGCCGTCGCGCCAGGCACCGTGAGCTTTGCCGGATGGACAAACGGGGGCGGCAGAACTGTCCGTGTCCGCCACCAGAACGGATACGAGAGCGAGTATCTGCATCTGTCCGCCATCAGCGTCCGTGCCGGCGAGCGCGTGACGCAGGGGGATGTCGTCGGCAAGGTCGGTGCAACCGGTCTGGCCACTGGCCCGCACCTGCATTACGGACTCCGGCGTGACGGACGGTATGTGAATCCGGTGGTCGAACACCGCAATATGCCGCCCGGCGAACCGATTGCCCCCCACGAGATGGAGGGCTTCAGGCGCGTGCATGCTGACGTGTTCGGCCGCCTGGCCGGCACGGCGCGCGCGGCCAACTGACCGGCCGCAGCGTTCGAGACACCTGACCCACCCTGACCTGAGGAACGGCATGGCTGCCATCTATCCCTTTGCGGCTCTGCGACCGACGCCTGACGTCGCGGCACTCGTCTCATCCGTCCCCTACGATGTCGTCAATACGGATGAGGCCCGTGCGCTGGCGGCCGGCAACCCGCTCAGCTTCCTGCATGTGTCGCGTCCCGAGATCGATCTGCCGCCGGGCAGCGATCCGCACGCGCCCGAGGTCTACCGCCGGGCCGCAGAGGCGTTCGCCGGGCTGACGCAGGCCGCGCCACTGGTACGCGAGGCGGCGCCGCATTTCTATGTCTACCAGCTGCACATGGGGACGCATGTGCAGACGGGCGTGGCCGCCTGTTTTTCCATCGACGAGTACGACGCCCATCTCATCCGGAAGCACGAGAAGACCCGGCCCGACAAGGAAGACGACCGCACCCGGCATCTCCTGGCGCTTGAGGCCCAGACCGGTCCGGTGTTCCTGACCTACCGCGCGTCGTCGGAGATCGACGTCGAGGTGCGACGCATCACAGCAACGGCACCGCTCTTTGACTTCATCGCGCCCGATCAGGTGCGGCACGTCACCTGGCGCGTCGACCACGCGCACGATGCGGCCATCATTCACGGCTTCGCGGCGCTACCTCGGCTCTACATCGCGGACGGGCATCACCGTGCGGCCAGTGCGTCCCGGGCGCGGGCAGCGCTCGCCGCGCAGGGGCCGGGCGAGTGGGACCGCGTGCTCGCCGTGGCTTTCCCCAATGATCAGATGCAGGTGCTGCCGTATCACCGGGTGGCGTACGACCTGCACAGGCAGACCCCCGACGCCTTCCTGCACGCGCTCGGCCGGCGCGTCGCCGTCACAGCGAACGGGCCGGCAGCACCCGCCAGGCGCGGACAGGTCAGCATGAGGCTCGGGCAACGCTGGTACACCCTCGACCTGCCCGGCGGCGAGACTCTCGATGTCGACTGGCTTGACCGCGAGGTGTTGACGCCGCTGCTCGGTATCACCGACGTGCGTACCGACCCGCGAATCGGGTTTGTGGGTGGCATCCGCGGTACCGCCGAGCTCGAACGACTCGTCGACGGGGGGCACGCCGCCGTGGCCTTTTCGATGTATCCCGTCTCGATGGACGACCTGATGCGGGTCGCCGATGCCGGTGGCATCATGCCGCCCAAGTCGACCTGGTTTGAGCCCAAGCTGCGCGACGGACTGCTCTCGCACCTGCTGCGGTAGGCACTGCGTCGGTCGGCGAGCACGGCCGCGCTAAAATGAGGGCACCATGTCTACGACTCCTGCCCGTCCCTATAACTTCTCGGCCGGTCCCGCCGTGCTGCCCCTGCCCGTGCTTGAGGAAGCCCAGCGCGATCTCATCAGCCTGCCCGGCGTCGGCATGTCGGTGCTCGAGATCAGCCACCGCTCAAAGGCGTTCGAAGACATTCTGGCCCGTGCCGAAGCCGATGTCCGCACGCTGGGGCGCGTGCCCGACAACTACAAGGTGCTCTTCCTTCAGGGCGGAGCCTCGATTCAGTTCTCGATGGTGCCGCTGAACCTGCTCACCGACGGGCGTGCCGCCGACTACATCGTCACCGGGGGCTGGTCGCAGAAGGCGGTTAAGGAAGCCAAGCGCGTCGGTATCGTCAACATCGCCGGCTCGACCGAGGCTGAGAACTTCAACCGCATTCCCCGCCAGGACGAGCTGACGCTCGACCCGAATGCGGCGTATGTGCACATCACCACGAATAACACGCTCTTCGGCACCGAATGGAAGGCCGAGCCGCAGGTCGGAGATGTGCCGCTCGTGGCGGACGCCTCCTCGGACATCTTCAGCCGGCCCATCGACGTGGCCCGCTACGGCCTGATTTACGCCGGGGCGCAGAAGAATCTCGGACCGTCGGGCGTGACAATGGTTATTGTGCGTGAGGACCTGCTGGCGCGATCGTCCAAGTCGCTGCACACGATGATGAACTACGCCGTGCACGCCGAAAACGGTTCGATGTACAACACGCCGCCGTGCTTCGGCATCTATCTGATGGGCCTGGTCATGCGCTGGGCCATCGGCGAGGGTGGGCTCGAGACGATCGGTACCCGGAATGCGGAGAAGGCGCGCACGCTGTACGGGGAAGTGGACCGCACGGGCTTCTACCGTGGCACCGCGCAGGCCGACAGCCGGTCGCAGATGAATGTGACGTTCCGGCTGCCGAGTGAAGACCTCGAGAAGCTATTCGTGAAGGAATCAACGGCAGCCGGACTCGATGGGCTGAAGGGCCATCGGTCGGTGGGCGGTATGCGCGCTTCGATCTACAACGCGTTCCCGCAGGCCGGCGTCGACGCCCTCGTCGACTTCATGCGCCACTTCGAACAGCGCCACGGCTGACCTGCGGCGGACAGCGCGTCGGTCGTCCGCCCCTTACGATGGTTCGGGGCGGCGTCCGGCGCCTCCGCGTCGGCGTCCTCCGCGTCGGCGCCGCCTGCGCCGGGGCTCACCCGGCTGCGCTGCCCCCTCGCCCTCCCCGTGTGACGCCTGGGTCGCATCAGGCGCATCCGCGCGCACGGCCTCGATAAAGCCCTTCCAGTGTTCAATCACTTCGGGGCTCGCTCCATGGACGGTGAGCCAGGTGAGGGCGTCTTCAAACGGTCCCCGCGACATCAGCGTGCGCCGCGCGCGCGGACTGGCTTCGAGGTCGCGCAGCCGTCCTTGCATCGACAGCAGCTGTCGCAGGCGTTCCGAGTCGCGGCGAGCCACAGGCAGTGTGCCGAACTTGAGCACGGGAGGCTTTGGGCGCCGCTCGCGACGCCCCTGCACCCACGGGCGACCCCGTGACGGCGTCCGGGGAGCATCGTCAGCCCCATCGTCGGTCGACGAGCCGGCCCCGGTGTTGGTCTCGACGGCCGAGTCGACGTCGTGATCCGGGACGGCCGGCGCCGCCTTCGGCATCAGCCCCAGCGGCAGCAGCAGCGACCCGAGCAGCACGGGGTTCGTCAGCTGCGGCGGTAGGTCGACATACCGCTTGCGGTACTGGTCGAGCGCCTCGAGCGAGGTCCACAACGGCTGATGCGCCGCACGGCGCTGCAACTCTGGAGTCACCGCGTCGAGCAGTCCATGCTGCGCCATCAGCCGGAAGGTGGCCGCAGCCGAGCCTGACCGCAGAATCTTGTAATACTCCTCGATGAGCCGGGCCGGTGAGGCCTGTCCCATCAGCTGCCGCTGATCGGCCATCGCCTCCACAATCGGCGGATCGAGCGTGAAGCCCAGACGCGCAGCGAAGGCGACGGCCCGCAGCATGCGTACCGGATCTTCCTGAAAGCGTTCGTAGGGATCGCCAATGCAGCGGATGATGCCGCGCTGCAAATCGTCGAGGCCCCCGACATAGTCGATCACCGAGAAGGTGGCGATGTCGTAGAACAGCGCGTTGATCGTGAAGTCGCGGCGGAAGGCATCTTCCTCTGGTGTGCCGAAGGTGTTCTCGTTCGAGACGCCGCCGCCCGGCCCGACCACCTCTTCCACCGGTTCGTCATTCGGCAGGTTGCGGCGGAAAGTGGCCACCTCAATGGTCTTCAGACCAAACCGCACGTGTGCCAGTCGGAAGCGCCGGCCGATAATCCAGCAGTTCCGGAAGAGCTTCTTGATCTGATAGGGATGGGCGTCGGTGCCGACGTCGAAGTCCTTGGGGGTCCGTCCCAGCAGCAGATCACGCACGCCGCCGCCGACGAGATAGGCCGTGTAATTGAAGTCACGGAGCCGGTACAGCACCTTCAGGGCGTCCGGATCTATCAGGCTCCGGGAAATCACGTGCGCCTCGCGGGGCACGATCACGGGCTCAACCATGGACCTGCATTGTAGCGCGGGGCGGAAGGCACCCCGGCCGGGCCTCCCGTGGCCCTCATTTAGTTCAAACAACAGAAAATCATTGTTTTGATGTATTTACATGGGTACTTACCCGGAAAGTCCCGGTGGTCGTAAGATACAGCGGTCATGGGCGGTCGACACGTTCTCTGGGGGATGGTGGTGGCAGGGGTGCTGTTGCTGTGGGGCACGGCGGCTCAGGCGCAGGACTTGACCCGGGCCCACCAGCTCTACAACGACGGCCGCTATGCCGAGGCCATCGAGGCGGCGACGCAGGCGCAGGCCGTGCCCGCCGTCAGACATGCGGCCGGGGTCGTGCTGGCCCGTGCCCACCTCGAGCGCTTCCGCGATGCCGGAGACCCGACCGACCTGGTGGCGGCCCGCGCCGCGCTGTCGGCCGTGCAGGTCGCGGCGCTGCCTGCGCGCGTGCGCGTCGATTATCTGTTTGGTCTGGGACAGGCCCTCTTCTTCGACAACAGCACGGGGGCCGCGGCCGAGCTGTTTGCCAGTGCAACGGCCGACGCCTGGGCGGTGGATGCCGCACTTGGTGAGGCGATGACCGACTGGTGGGGCAGCGCCGTTGAACGTGAGCTCGATGGGCAGCCATCCGAGGTGCGGCGCGAGCGTTTCAGGCTACTGGCCGACCGCATGCGGCACGAGCTGGCGCAGCATGCCACCGCCGCGGCTCCGGCCTACTGGGTGGCGGCAGCCCTCAGGGGCGCCGGGGAACCCGAGCCGGCCTGGGATGCGGCCGTGGCCGGGTGGGTACGCGCTCCGATGACGGGCCTGACGGCGGCGTCACTGCGGGCCGACCTCGACCGCCTGGTGCTCGACGCCATCATTCCCGACCTGGCCGCCACGCGGCCCGCCGCCGAGGTGGCCGCGGCCACGTCGCAGTGGCGCGCCGAGTGGACGCTGGTTCGGCAGCGCTGGCGCTAGGGCTTCGCATCCTTCCAGTTGGTGCCAATACCCACGTCGACGTCGAGCGGCACCGACAGGTGGGCCGCCCCTGACATGTGCTCGCGCATCAGGGCCTGTACGTCATCGGCCTCCTCGGCCGGGCACTCGCAGACTAGTTCATCGTGCACGGTCAGAATCATCCGCGCCTGGCCGCGCCGCGCCGACAGCGCCCGATCAATCGCCACCATCGCGTATTTGAGAATATCGGCGGCGGTGCCCTGGATGGGCATGTTCACCGCCATGCGCTCGGCGGCCGCACGTACCTGCCCGTTGCGGCTGTTCACGTCGGGCACGGCCCGTCGCCGGCCGAACAAGGTGCTGACCACGCCCGTTCGGCGGGCCTCCTCGATGGTGGCATCGATGAACGTCCGCACCCGCGGCAGCCCTGCGAAATAGGCATCGATGAACTGCTGCGCCAGCGGCTGGCTGACGCCGATGTCGCGCGCCAGCGTGAACGCCGTTTTGCCGTAGAGCAGACCATAGTTGATGATCTTCGCGCGGCGACGCAGTTCGTGGGCATCGAGCCCGTGCGCCTCGCCAAACACCTGTCGCGCCGTGCGGTCGTGAATGTCGTCGCCCCGTACAAACGCCGCGGTCAGTGTCTCGTCACCCGAGAGGTGGGCCAGCACACGCAGCTCGATCTGCGAATAGTCCGCCGACACCAGTCGCCACCCCGGGTCGGTGATGAACGCCTGTCGAATCTCGCGACCCAACGCCGTACGAATCGGAATGTTCTGCAGGTTCGGGTCACTGCTGCTCAGCCGACCCGTGGCTGCCACCGCCTGGTTGAACTGCGTGTGTACGCGGCCGGTGTCGGGGTGCACCAGCTGCGGCAGCGCATCGATGTAAGTGCCCTTCAGTTTCGCCAGGCTGCGCCACTCGAGAATCAGGCGCGGCAGCTCGTGCATCTCCGAGAGGGTCTCGAGCACCTCGACCGCCGTCGAGGGCGTGCGCGTCGTGCCGGTGCGCTTGATCACCGGCAGCTGCAGGGTGTCGAACAGAATCTCGGCCAGTTGCTTCGGCGAGTTGATGTTGAACATCGACCCGGCCAGAGCGTATATCTCCGCCGCCTGCTGTTCCATCACCAGTTCGAGCCGGCTGCTCAGCTGCGCGAGGGCTGCAGTGTCGACCCGCACGCCGGCCTGCTCGAGACGGGCCAGGATGGGAATCAGCGGCTGCTCGAGGGTGTCGTAGACGGCTGCCAGTCCTTCGCGGTCGAGCGCGTCACGGAAGCGACCCGACAGTTGCAGGGCGAGGTCGGCACGCTCACCCGAAAACACCAGCACATCGTCAGCACCGAGGTCGCTGAAGGCCCGGGCGCGCGCCCCGCGTCCGCACACGTCCTCGTCGGTCTGGGCCCGGTACCCCAGATGCTCGAGGGCCAGCGGCTCGAGATCCTGACTCGATCGCGTCGCATCGAGCACATACGCGGCCACCATCGTGTCGAGGCCCAGGCCCCGCAGCGCAACGCCGTAGCGCGCCAGCACCACGATCATCGACTTGAGGTCGTGGCCCACCTTCCGGCACCCCGCATGCTCGAGCACCGGGGCCAGCACCGGCAGCGCCTCGGCCGGGTCGAGCGAGCCGTCGCCCATGAACCCGATGTGCCCGAGCGGCACATACCAGGCCTGACGCGCCCTCGTCGACAGCGAAATGCCGATGAGGCGTGCCCGCATGGGAGCCTGTCCATCGGTGATCAGGTGCAGTGCCACTCGCTCCGCAGCACTGAGATCGGCGGCCACTCGGCCCAGGTGCGCGAGGTCGCCCACGACTTCGTACGACCGGGCGACCGTTGCGGCCGTCGGCGCAAACTCCGTGATCAGCGTGCGGAAGCCCAGTGACGAAAACAGCGTGTAGCAGCGGTCGGCCTGCGGCCCGGCATAGCGCAGATGCGCCTCGTCAAAGGGCACATCCACGGCCGCGTGAATCGTCACCAGCTCGCGGCTGTGCCGGGCCTCGTCGGCATGTGCCTTCAGCGCCTCCCGATACTTCTTCTGCGGCACCTCGTCGGCACGCGCGAGCAGCGCATCGAGTGATCCGAAGGTGGTGATGAGATCGCGCGCTCCCTTTTCCCCAATGCCCGGCACGCCTTTGACGTTGTCGACCGCATCGCCCATCAGCGACAGCACGTCGATTACCTGCGACGGGGGCACCCCGAACTTCGCCTGTACACCGGCTTCGTCGTACCAGGTGCCCTCGTCTTTCGGGTTGAAGACCCGGATGGGGCCGCCCACCAGCTGGAAAAAATCCTTGTCGCCTGTGACGAGCGCCACCTCGAAGCCGGCGGCGGCCGCCTTCCGCGCCAGCGTGCCCAGGACGTCATCTGCTTCGAAGCCGTCGACATTCAGAATGGGCACTCCGAGTGCCTCGCACGCCTCATGAATCCACGGCTGCTGCTCGACGAGGTCATCGGGCATCGGTGCCCGGTGCGCCTTGTAGTCGGCCGACAGCTGCGACCGGAACGTGGCCTCGGGTCCATCGAACGAGGCGGCGATGTGTGTCGGGTGATGGTCGGCAATCAGCTTGCGCAGCATCTGCACGAAACCGTAGACGGCATTGGTCGAACGGCCGTCAGGACCGGTCAGGCCACGGATGGCGTGATACGCCCGATACATCTGGTTGCTGCCGTCGATCAGGAAGAGGGTGGGAGCGGACATGCGGCGCCTTCAAGGTATCACTCGGCCTGCGGCATCACGTTACAATCGAGGCCGTGACGTCTCTCCGTCGTGTTACCAGCGGCCGGGTCCGCTGGCACCTTGCGCTGTGCTGCAGCCTGTCGCTGCTGGCCGCCTGCAGCGCGAATCCGCTGTCGCGCAAGTACGAATACGAAGAAGAACTGGTACTCGACACCGATGGCTCGGCCACCCTCTTTGTCAACGCTGCAGTACCCGCCCTGGTCGCGCTGCGCGGTGTCGACCTTCCGCTCGACCCGTCGGCCCGGCTCGACCGCCAGGATGTGCGCGCCGTCTTCGAATCGCCGGTGGCCAATGTGGTCAACGTCAGCCTGTCGCGGCGCGACGGCCGCCGCTACGTGCATGTGCGTCTCGATGTGCCCGATGTTCGCCGGCTGTCCGAGGCACGGGTCTTCGGATGGTCCACCTATGCCCTCACCCCGGATGAGGACCAGCGCGTCAGATTCCGTCAGCAGGTCGGGGCATCGGCGGCCCGCGCAGTGGGTGAGGTCGGCTGGACCGGCAGCGAACTGGTGGCCTTCCGTCTGCGGCTACCCAGTCGCGTGACGTTCCACAACGCGCCCTCACGCGAAATTCTCCGCGGCAACATCATCGTCTGGGAGCAGGGCCTGACCCAGCGGCTGAGCGGTACGCCCCTCGACGTCGAGGTCGTGATGGATGAAGGATCCATCCTGAAGAACACGCTGACGCTGTTCGGGCTCGTGATGATGCTCGTGGCCATCACGTTCGCGGCCTTCGTGGCGTTTGTCCGCAGCCGAGGCCGCAAGACAGCCACCTAGCCTTCCGCTCCGTCAGGCCAGGCCCGCGACCCTGCCTCGCGCGCGGCACTCGCAGCGTCGGGGATGTGGAAACTCAGACCGACCGCAGGCCTTCGACGAACCGCACGCCGTCGGTTTCACCCAGCACACGCACGGGCCGAAATCCTGCCGCTGCGAGAGACGACTCGCTCTGGTATCCCTCGGGTCGGGTAATGGCCCCACCCAGCAGCCCGGTCACCATCAGGCGTTCCACCAGTTCGATACGACCCCCGACACGCAGCCGCTGATGCGCCTGCGCCAGCAGTATGCGGCGGTCTGACTCTGGCAACCGTGCAAACGTCCCACGCGTGTCGTCGACCACCACCAGGTCGAGGTCGCGCGCATCGGCACCCCATTCATCGGCGTCCACCTCGCGCACGTCGATGAGGGCGCCAGCGGTGCGACCCACCTCCCGCGCGCGTGTGGCGTCGTCCTCAGTCAGCGCAATGACCAGCGACGTGCCGCTCAGACCCACCTTGCCGGCCAGGCCGCTCAGCAGTGCCGTGTCGTCGCACCCCACCTGCACGAAACGCTCGCCCATGCGGACGCCCGTCATCGTCACGTGCAGCGGGTCCATCGTGCGCTGGCGCTTCAGGGAGCGGAAAAACTGGCTGAACATGCCCCCATGATAGGATTTTCCACTGTGAAGACACCCAGAAACATTGCGCCCGCACAGGGCAAACTTGGCGTTCTCTTGGTCGGGCTCGGTGCCGTCAGCACCACCACCATCGCGGGCGTGTTTGCCATCCGCAAGGGGCTCGCTCCCGCCATCGGATCGCTGACCCAGATGGGCACCATCCGTCTTGGCAAGCGCACCGAGGGGCGCTCACCGAAGATCAAGGACTTTGTCGATCTGGCCACGCTCGATGACATCGTCTTCGGGGGCTGGGACATCTTCGAGGAAGACTGCTGCGCCGCTGCCCGCACAGCGGGTGTGCTCGAGCCGGCGCTGCTCGAGAAGATTCGCCCCGAGATGGAGGCCATCAAGCCCATGCCAGCGGTCTTCGACCAGCGGTATGTCAAGCGCCTCAGCGGTCCCAACGTCAAGAAGGGACGCAACAAGAAAGATTTGGCCGACCAGCTCGTCGCCGACATTCGGCGGTTCAAGGCCACCCACAACTGCACCCGGCTGGTCATGGTGTGGTGCGGCAGCACCGAGGTCTTCATGAAGGAAGGGCCGGTACATCAGTCACTCGCCGCCTTCGAGCAGGGCCTCGAGCAGAGCGACGATGCCATTCCGTCGAGCATGATTTACGCGTATGCCGCGCTCAGCGAGGGTATTCCGTTCGCCAATGCCGCCCCGAATCTGACGGCTGACGTGCCCGCCATGCTCGAGCTGGCGGCCCGCACACAGGCGCCGGTGGCCGGCAATGACATGAAGACGGGGCAGACCCTGATCAAGACCGTGATTGCCCCGGGCCTCAAGGCCCGGCTGCTGGGCGTGAGGGGCTGGTACTCGACCAACATTCTCGGGAACCGTGATGGTGAAGTACTGGACGACCCCGAATCGTTCAAGACCAAGGAAGAAAGCAAGAAGTCGGCGCTCGACTACATCTTCCAGCCGCACCTCTACCCCGAACTCTACAAGGACCTCTCGCACGTGGTCCGCATCAACTACTATCCGCCGCGCGGCGACAACAAGGAAGGGTGGGACAACATCGACCTGGTCGGCTGGCTCGGCTACCCGATGCAGCTGAAGATCAACTTCCTGTGCCGCGATTCCATTCTCGCCGCGCCCATCGTGCTCGACTCGGCTCTGTTCCTCGACCTGGCCAAGCGGGCCGGCATGTCGGGCATTCAGGAGTGGCTGTCGTTCTACTTCAAGGCGCCGATGCACGCCAAAGAGGTCTACCCCGAGCACGACCTGTTCATTCAGCTGATGAAGCTCAAGAACACCCTGCGCTATCTCAAGGGTGAAGAGCTCATCACGCACCTCGGGCTTGAGTACTACGACTGAGCCATGCGCCTGCTGAAGCGTCCCGAGGTGCTGGGCGGACTCACCCTCGGGGTGCTGTCTGCGCTGCCCGTGGTCGGGGCGCTCAACTGCTGTTGTGCGTGGCTGCTGCTCGGTGGCGCTGTCGCCGCACAGCAGCAGCAGGAGCTGCAACCGCTTCCTATCTCGAATAGTCAGGGTGCGGGCGTCGGTTTCCGGGCTGGCGTGCTGGGTGCGCTGATCTGGGTCGTCCTGTCCTGGCCCATCGGCCTGCTGCTGCGGCCGGTGATGCAGCGCTACATCGAGCGTGCGCTCGAAAACCGCGACCTGCCGCCCGAAGTCCAGAACCTGTTGGCCTCGATGGGCACCGGCAGTGACACGCCCTGGGCCATGGTCTTCCTCGGCAATGTCCTGCTGCTGATGGTCTGCTCGGTGATGGCCTCGGTCGGGGGGCTGTTCGGGGCCATGTATTTCCGGAAGCCCGAGCCGCCTCCGCCGCCGCCGATGCCCACGAACGACTGGGCGCCGCCACCCCTGCCGCCGCTCGACCCGCCGCCGGCCGCGCCCGAACGCTAAGTCGGCGTACAGCACGGTAGAGACCCGCCTACAATGGGCGGCATGTCCGAACTGTCGGCCCTGCTCCACGAACACCGCCGTTTTTCACCCGCACCGGCGTTTGCCGCGAAGGCCCATGTCTCCGACCCGGCCATCTATGCCCAGGCGGCTGCAGACCCCGAGGCCTTCTGGGCCCAGTTCGCCACGGAACTTGACTGGATGGCACCATGGACGCAGGTGCTCGACTGGCAGCCGCCGCATGCGCGCTGGTTTGTCGACGGCAAGATCAACGTCAGCGCCAACTGTCTCGACCGCCACGTGACCGGAGGTCGCCGCAACAAGGCCGCCTTCATCTGGGAAGGCGAACCCGGCGACCGGCGCACGCTCACCTACTTCGACCTGCACCGGCAGACCTGCCAGTTCGCCAACGTGCTGAAGGGCCTGGGCGTGAACAAGGGCGACCGCGTCGCCCTCTACATGCCGCTCATTCCGGAGCTGGCGATTGCCATGCTGGCCTGTGCCCGCATTGGCGCCGTGCACTCGGTGGTGTTCGGCGGCTTCTCGGCCGAGTCGCTGCGCGACCGCATCAACGATGCCCAGGCCACCGTCCTGGTGACCGCCGATGGCGGCTACCGCCGCGGCGGCATCGTGCCGCTCAAGCAGATGGCAGACGAGGCGCTCGCCGACACGCCAAGCATCGCGCACGTCGTGGTGGTACGCCGCGGGGTGGCTGATATCCCGGTGCACATGTCCGAGGGACGCGACCGCTGGTATCACGAGCTGATGGACGGGGCCTCGGCCCAGTGCGCGCCCGAGCCGATGGACAGCGAGGACATGCTCTACATCCTCTACACCTCGGGCACCACCGGAAAGCCGAAGGGCATCGTCCACACGACGGGCGGATATCTGCTCGGGGCCTATGCCACCACCAAGTGGGTCTTCGACATGAAAGACGATGACGTGTACTGGTGCACAGCGGACATCGGCTGGGTCACGGGCCACAGCTACGTGGTGTACGGACCGCTCGCCAATGGCGCCACGGTGGTGATGTATGAGGGAGCCCCAGACTGGCCAGCCAAGGATCGCTTCTGGGAGATCATCGAGCGCTACGGCGTCACCATCTTCTACACGGCACCCACGGCTATCCGGGCGTTCATGCGCTGGGGTACCGAGTGGCCCGCGCGCCGCGACCTGTCATCGCTGCGGCTGCTCGGGTCGGTCGGCGAGCCCATCAATCCGGAAGCCTGGATGTGGTACCACGAACACATTGGTCACGAGCGGTGCCCGGTCGTCGATACCTGGTGGCAGACCGAGACCGGATCGATTCTGATTGCACCCCTCCCGGGCATCACTCACACCAAGCCCGGGTCGGCGACGCAGACCTTCCCCGGCATCAGTGCCCGCATCCTCACGCAGCAGGGCGACGCGGTGCCGGTCGGCGGAGGGCTGCTGGCCATTACGCACCCCTGGCCGTCGATGCTGCGCGGCATTTACGGTGATCCCGAACGGTTCGTGCAGCAGTACTGGAGCAAGTGGGACCGCGGCACCTACTTCACCGGTGATGGCGCCAAGCTCGATGACGAGGGCTACTATTGGCTGCTCGGGCGCGTTGACGACGTGCTCAACGTGGCTGGCCACCGCATTGGCACCATGGAAGTCGAAAGCGCACTGGTCGACCACCCGAAGGTCGCCGAGTCGGCCGTGGTCGGGCGTCCGCACCAGATCAAGGGACAGGCCCTCTGTGCCTTTGTGACCATCAAGGAGGGCGTGGCCAGATCCGAGGGGCTCGCCGACGAACTCAAGGCGCACGTTGCGCAGAAGATCGGGGCCATCGCCCGGCCTGATGACATCATCTTTGCGGCCGATCTGCCCAAGACCCGTTCGGGCAAGATCATGCGCCGTCTTCTGCGCGATATCGCCGAGGGCAAGGCCCTGGGCGATACCACCACGCTGGCCGACCCGTCGGTGGTCGCGCGTCTGCGCGACCAGTATCAGGACGAAGCCTAGCGACGGGAACCGATCACCCGGTTTTGTCGTCCTTTAGTGAGACCGTATGGCACTCATCGAAACCCGCAATCTGTGGAAGACCTACGTCATGGGCGATGAAGAGATTCATGCCCTCAAGGGGGTCTCCCTCTCCATCGAGCGCGGCGAATATGTCGCCATCATGGGGCCCTCGGGGTCGGGCAAGTCGACGCTCATGAACCTCATCGGGTGCCTCGACACGCCGTCGCAGGGCACCTACCTCCTGAACAACAAGGAGGTCAGCACGATGAAAGACGACGAGCTCGCGCGTATCCGTAACGAAGAGATCGGGTTCGTCTTCCAGACCTTCAACCTGCTGCCACGGGCCACAGCCCTGCACAACGTCGAGCTGCCGCTGGTCTACGCAGGCATGTCGAAGAAGGCGCGGCTCGAGCAGGCCGAAAGCGCCCTCAAGCGTGTCGAACTGTCGCACCGCATGGGCCACCGGCCCAACGAACTGTCAGGCGGGCAGCGGCAGCGAGTCGCCATCGCGCGGGCGCTGGTCAACAATCCGTCCATCCTGCTCGCCGACGAGCCCACCGGAAATCTCGATTCGAAGACCGGTGTCGAAATCATGGCGCTCTTCGCGCGCCTGCATGCCGGTGGAAACACCATCATCGTGGTAACGCACGAAGCCGACATTGCGGCCTATGCGCACCGCGTCATCTCCATCCGTGACGGCCAGGTCGAGAAAGACTACACGCAGACGCCGCACCAGCCGAAGGCGGCGGTCGTCGCCCAGGCCGCCCCGGCGATGGCCTGACGCCATCCCGCAGCCTGAGGAGCCAGGCACCCGGCAGGCCTCGCGCCACTACAGGTCGAGTCCGCTCTCGCGATACTCGCCGAACACCCGCCGCAGCGTATCGGAGATTTCCCCGACAGTGGCCATGGCCTCCACCGCCGCAATGATCGGAGGCACTAGGTTGTCGCGACCGCGTGCGGCCCGCTCGACGGCGGCCAGCGCGCCCGACCAGCGCGCCGCGTCGCGGCGCCGCCGCACGGCCTGCACCCGCGCCACCTGCTGGCGTTCGATTTCCGCATTCAGGGCAAACACCTCGACACGCGTCGGATCGCTGGTCTGGAACCGGTTGACGCCCACCACCACCGACGCACCCTGGTCGACGGCGACCTGTGCGGTGTACGCCGAGTCCTGAATCTGCCGCTGAATAAAGCCGGCCTCGATGGCCGCCAGCGTGCCGCCCATCCGGTCGATGCGGTCGAGTAGTTCCCGCGCACCGGCGTCAATGGCGTCCGTGCGGCGCTCGATCTCCCAGGACCCTGCGCACGGGTCGATGGTGTTGGCGACACCCGTTTCGTGCGCGATGATCTGCTGCGTGCGCAGGGCGATGCGAGCCGAGTCTTCCGTCGGCAGCGCCAGCGCCTCGTCGCGCCCGTTGGTGTGCAGCGACTGGGTGCCCCCTAGCACCGCCGCCATGGCCTGCAGGGCCACGCGGATGATGTTGTTGTCGGGCTGCTGGGCGGTCAGGGTCGACCCCGCCGTCTGCGTGTGAAAGCGCAACTGCTGGGCCCGGGGATGCGTGGCCCCGAAGCGGTCGCGCATGATGTGGGCCCACAGGCGCCGAGCGGCCCGGAACTTGGCCACTTCCTCAAGAAAATCGTTGTGGGCATTAAAGAAGAACGACAGCCGCTGCCCCAGTGCATTCACATCGAGCCCGGCCTCGACGGCTGCCTGCACGTAGGCCATCGCGTTGGCGAAGGTGAACGCCACTTCCTGCACCGCCGTCGAACCCGCCTCGCGGATGTGATAGCCGCTGATGGAGATGGTGTTCCACTGCGGCACATCTGCGGCGCAGTAGGCGAAGATGTCGGTCACGATCCGCAGTGAATGCGCGGGCGGAAAGATGTAGGTGCCCCGGGCCACATACTCCTTAAGGATGTCGTTCTGGATGGTGCCCGAGAGCAGGTGTGGTGCCACCCCCTGGCGGCGACCCACCGCCACGTAGAGGGCGAGCAGGATGACCGACGTGGCGTTGATGGTCATCGACGTCGACACCCGATCGAGGGGAATGTCCTCGAAGAGCGTCGCCATATCGTCCAGGGAATCAATCGCGACGCCGACGCGCCCGACCTCGCCCGAGGCCAGCGGCGCATCCGAGTCATAGCCGATCTGCGTGGGCAGGTCGAAGGCTACGCTGAGCCCGCTCACCCCCTGTGAGAGCAGGTAGCGGTAGCGCTGATTCGACTCGGCAGCCGTGCCGAAGCCGGCATACTGTCGCATCGTCCACAGTCGCCCACGATACATGGTGGGCTGGATGCCCCGCGTAAAGGGAAACTCACCCGGCAACCCGGGGTCGCGGGCTGCCTCCTGCCCGCTCAGGTCATCGGCAGTCGCATAGAAGCGAGAGTCGGGCACACGAGCCATGCCGGGCATTGTACGCCCGGCCCTTCGCGAGGCTGCGGTGGGGTGCCCGTGGCGGCGCGTGACGGATCAGCGAGGTGTCGTTCCCTGACCGGCCACGGCGGCAGCGGCCTTCCGGGCCGCGTCGGGGTCGCCGAGGTAATAGTGGCGCAGCGGGCGCAGCGAGCGGTCAAGCTCGTAGACCAGCGGAATGCCCGTGGGAATGTTCAGCTCGACGATCTCGGTGTCAGACACCGCGTCGAGATACTTGACTAGGGCGCGCAGTGAATTGCCGTGGGCCGCGATCAGCACGCGTTCGCCGCCAGAAATGGCCGGGGCAATCGTCCCATGCCAGTAGGGCAGAAACCGCGCGACCGTGTCTTTCAGCGACTCGGTCAAGGGAAGGTCTGATGCGGCCAGCTGCGAGTAGCGACGGTCGTGCAGCGGATGCCGGACATCGTCGGCTGTGAGTGGGGAAGGGGCGATGTCGTACGCACGCCGCCAGATCTTCACCTGGGCCTCGCCGTGCTCGGCAGCCGTCTCGGCCTTGTTCAGACCCTGGAGTGCCCCGTAGTGCCGCTCGTTGAGCCGCCACGAGCGCTCGACCGGAATCCACAGCTCGCCCAGTTCGTCGAGGGCCATCCAGCAGGTGCGGATGGCGCGCGTCAGCACACTTGTGTATGCGCGATCGAACGAATAGCCCCCGGCTTTCAGTAACTGACCGGCCGTGGCGGCCTCGTGCCGACCCTTCTCGCTCAGGTCGACGTCGGTCCAGCCCGTGAAACGGTTCTCCTTGTTCCAGACCGATTCGCCGTGGCGCAGCAGCACGAGGGTGTACATGGTGAACTCCGTGCCTCAGGCCAGGGCTTTCAGGGCGGCGCGTCCTGCGAACCTGGCCGAGCTGCCCAGCGATTCCTCGATGCGCAGCAGCTGGTTGTACTTCGCGACGCGGTCACTGCGCGACGCCGAGCCGGTCTTGATCTGCCCGGCGGCGGTGCCCACGGCCAGATCGGCAATCGTCGAGTCTTCGGTTTCCCCGGAGCGATGAGAGACGACGCTCCGATAGCCGGCCGAGGCCGCCAGCGCCATGGCATCAAGCGTCTCGGTCACCGTGCCAATCTGGTTGAGCTTGACGAGCAGCGCATTGCCGACACCCTCGGCGATGCCCCGGCGCAGAATCGCAGGATTGGTCACAAACACATCGTCACCGACCAGTTGCACGCGGTCGCCGAGGGCGTGGGTCAGCAGCTGCCAGCCGCGCCAGTCCTGTTCGGCACAGCCGTCCTCGATCGAGGCGATGGGGTACTCGCGGCACCAGTCGCTATACAGGGCGACCATGCCTTCCGAGTCACGTCCCGGTTCGCCCGACTTGTGGAAGGCATAATGTCCGTTGCCCTGCCAGAACTCGCTCGAGGCGACGTCGAGGGCGAGATACACCTGCGACCCGGCCCGATAGCCGGCGTGGTCGATGGCTTCGAGCACCACGTCGATGGCCTCGCGATTCGACCGCAGGTTCGGGGCGAAGCCCCCCTCGTCGCCAACGCCCGTCGACAGCCCGCGCTTCCTGAGCAGGGCGCGTAGGGCATGGAAAATCTCGGCGCCGGCCCGCAGGGCGTCGCGGAACGACGCGAATGTGACGGGCATGACCATGAATTCCTGGAAGTCGACGTTCGAGTCGGCGTGGGCTCCGCCGTTCAGAATGTTCATCATGGGCACCGGCAGGGTGAACCCCGTTCCCGTGCCGGCCAGGGCGCCGATGTGGGCGTAGAGGGGGAGGCCCGCCTCGGCGGCTGAGGCCCGCAGTGTTGCCATGGACATACCGAGCAGGGCATTAGCGCCGAGATGGCTCTTGGCAGGGGTGCCATCGAGGGCCAGCAGAGCCGCGTCCACGTCGCGCTGGGAGGCAAATTCGGATCCCGTCATCGCCGGGGCGATGGTGGAGTTGACGTGTCCGACCGCGCGCGTCACCCCGCGACCGAGGTAGCGTGTCGTGTCGCCGTCGCGCAGTTCCAGGGCTTCGCGTTCGCCAGTGGAGGCGCCGGACGGTACCCCGGCACGGCCCGTGGCACCGGAGGCCAGCGTCACATCGACTTCAACGGTGGGGTTGCCGCGCGAGTCGAGCACTTCGCGTCCGTGGATGGCTGTGAATTTCACGGCACGATTATACGACCGGCGCCTGGCGCGATTGACACCACCCCCGGGGCCTCCTATGATGCCCCTTTCGGGGCCATGATCAGGCCCGACAGTTTCAGGAGAACGTTCACCATGGTCATTCGTCGTCTTGTGGCAGTCGCGGTCGCGGTCGCCCTGTCTGGCACATTCGCTGCTGCCCAGTCTGCCAAGCCCGATAAGAAGAAGCGCAGCAAGCAGGAACAGGCCGAAATTGAGCTGATCGTCAAGACCATCGACGGTGCCATGGCCGGGCAGCCGACGCCCACTGACATCGAGATGAAAATTACCCCCTACTTCCTCAAGTCTCAGGAGCCGCGCACGTTCGTGCCGTTCGTGCTCGAGACGAAGGGAGCCCCGGCAGCCGATGCGGCCCTGTACATCCGCGTGGTGAGCCCCGACTTCAAGCCCGACCCCAAGGCCAAGAAGGTCGAGTATCCGTGGGATGACATCCACTTCATCCCGGCGGCCACGGTTGCTGCGGGCCCCCTGCAGCGCGTATTCATGGCCACCCCCGGCACCTACGACGTATACATCGCCATGAAGGAGCGCCTGCCCGAGAAGGCCCCGAAGACGCAGATGGCGAAGATGGGCGTCCTCAAGACCCAGATCACGGTGCCCGACTACATGAACGGCGAACTGGCGACCAGTTCGGTGCTGGTGACCGATAAGGTGAATGACATCACGGCCCCCCTCAGCCCCGAGGCCTCCCGCGAACGGCCCTTCGTGTTCGGCGCGCAGGAGCTGGTGCCGGCCGCTGACGGCAACTTTGGCAAGAACGAAGAACTCTCGATCTTCTTCCAGGTGTACAACGCCGGCCTCGACCAGGGCGGCAAGCCCGACATCGTGATGGAGTACGAGTTCCATCGGAAGGAAGGCAGCGGCGAGAAGTTCTTCAACAAGACGCAGCCACAGACCATCAATGGCACCAACCTGCCGCCCCAGTTCGACCCGGCCAAGTTCCCGGTCCCGGGTGGCATCAGCGTGCCGCTGGGTAGCTTCGGTGAGGGCAGCTACCGGCTGGCCATCAAGGTGACCGACAAGGTCTCAGGCAAGGTCATCACCCACGACGTGCCGTTCACGGTCAAGGCGGCGTCGTAACAGGCGTTCACGTTCAGCGAGCCGCTCCCGACAGCGCCCGGGAGCGGCTTGCAAGGTGCCTATGAGCGTGCGAGCTCACTCCTCCCTGCTGGCGTCTGTTCTCCTCATTGCGCTCATTCTGTGTCCGTCGCCGGCCCTCGCGCAGGCGCACGGAGACGCCCTGCCGTCGGCGGGCCTCTCCGGTGTGGTGGTGGCTGACGATGGCACACCGGTCGGCACAGCGGTGGTCACGGTGGTGGGCGCGCGCACCACACTGGCCGTCACGGACGCCGACGGCACCTTCACCGTGGCCAGCCTGATGCCGGGTCCCTATCTGGTCCGTGCGCATCGCCAGGGCTTTTACACCGGGCAGGGCCAGTGGCTCACGGTGACTCCGGAAGCGTCGGTCACCGTCCGACTCGCGCTCGTGCGCGACGCCTCGGCCACCGAGTCAGTGACCGCGCTCGCCACTGCATCGGTGATCGGTGAGGCGGATGCCGCTGCGATTGGTACGGTGATGACCGGAGCAGAGCGTAGTGAGTCGTGGCTGGCGTGGCACCTTCGGCGTCTCAAGCGCACCATCCTCAAGGACGAAGGTGTGGGTGCGGTGACCCGTGGGGTGCGTGATGACGGGTTCTCTCCCGCGGATCCGTTCGAATATCTGGCGCGGGTGCTCGGCACCTCGGCCCGTGCGGCGACCGCATTGCTGGGGGACATGTCCCTCGATGGTCAGGTCGACCTGCTGACTACAGGCGCGTTCGATGCGCCAGTCGATCTGCTGCAAAGCAATCAGTCACGCGGCGTGGCGTTCTTCTCTGTCGGGGCAGACGCAGGCCCAGGGACATGGAACGTGAGGGCAGCCGTCAATCAGGGTGAACTCGACTCGTGGACCCTGGCCGCCAGCTACGCCGGTCGCATTGGCGACGCTCATCGCTACCAGTCAGGCATGGTGTACAGCCTCCAGCGGTATCAGGGGGCCTCCCTCGCGGCCCTTGCGGCGATTCCCGAAAACGACCGCCACGTCGGCGCGGTCTTTCTCCAGGATGACTGGGCGCTGACCCCCACCCTCACGCTCAGCTACGGCGGAGCGGTGGCCCGGTACGACTATCTCGATCAGCAGGCGCTGGTGAGCGGCCGGGTGATGGCCTCGTATGCGCCGGCGGCCACATGGAGGGCCTACGCGTCCGTGTCGCGCGAAGCCGTGGCTCCCGGCGGTCAGGAATTCGTGGCACCGGCCCGTGCCCAGTGGCTTCCACCGCAGCGGACGTTTTCCCCCTTCAATGGCGACAGGTTATCCGTCGGACAGGTCGACCAGTACGCCGGCGGTGTGGAACGGCAGGTCAGCGAGTCTCGCGTCGGGCTACGCGCGTTCCAGCAACGCGTCCAGAACCAGCTGGTCACGCTGTTCGAGGGAGCCGGCACCATGACGCCGGTGGGCACCGGGCACTACCTGATCGGCAGCGCTGGCGATGTCGATCTGTCGGGCGTGACCGTGTCGATGTCGCACCTCCTGTGGGATGGCGTGCGTGCCTCTGTCGATTACACCGTGGCCACGACCGAGTGGCAGCGGTTGGTGCCGATGCGGCCGGTGTTGGCGGGGGCCGGAGCACCACATGCCACCCGGAGCGCGACATCGGTGCCCACGCAGATCCACGACGTGGTCTCAACGGTCGAGGCTGCGGTGCCCGTGACGGCGACCCGGGTGTTCGCCGTGTATCGGCTCAGCAACGCCTTTGTCACCGCTGGAGGAGGCGGTGCCTCCCGACTGTCGGACGGCCGGTTCGAACTACAGGTCAATCAGTCCCTGCCCTTCATGAACTTCACGAAGGCGCAGTGGGAAATGCTCGTGGCCGTCAGGAACATGTTCTACGAGCAGGCGGCGACCGTGTCGCTGCTCGACGAAGCCCTGGTCGTCGGTGCGCCCAAGCGGGTGGTCGGCGGACTCACCGTCCGGTTTTAGTCTCTGCAGCGCTCTCGCACCATGCCGCAGTATTCCCCGTCCCGAGCGGCCTCGACACTGGCGTGGTACGCCAGGCCGGCAACCTTGGTGGGCATGGCCGTCCTGCTGGCCGTCCTGGGAATGGCGAATGTGCTGACGCGTGCCTGGGTGCATGACGTCGAAGATGGCGTGTTCTGGGACGACCGCCCGGCAGGGGTCACCGTCATCGATGTCGATCCGGCCGGCCCGGCGGCCCGTGCTGGTTTACGGCCGGGCGATGTGCTGCTGGCGGTCGACCAGCAGCCCGTGACGTCGAAGGCCGATGTGCTGACGCGGATGCAGCAGTCGCAACCCGGCGAGCGACACCACTACACCGTGGCGCGGCTGGGGACCCACGTCGTCACCGACGTGCAGTGGGCGACGCTGCCCAATACCGCCGGTCCGATGTACTTCCTGCTGGCCAGTGTCGGCCTGCTCGCGCTGCTCATCGGTACCACCGTGCAGGGCCGCCGTCCGCGTGACCCGGCCACGCGGCACTTTTTCTGGCTGTGCGTGGCGTGCTTCGGGGTCCTCACATTTTCGTTCAGCGGCCGGCTCGATCTTCTTGACGGGTTCTTCTACGGCGCCGATGCGCTGGCCTGGCTGCTGCTGCCGCCGGCATTGCTCCACTTCGTCTGGGTCTTCCCGGAGCGTGCATCAGCACGTCAGGCACCGGCGACCACGGCACTGACGCTGGCGTGCTACGCGCCGGCCGTGGTCCTCGGCCTGCTACGCCTCGGGTTGCTGGTAGCGGGCACCTGGCAGGCTCCCATCGTGCTCGAGGGCCTGCGCTGGCTCGATCGGTGCGATATGGCGATGGCGGTGGTCTATCTGGCGGTTGCGGCCGTCGTGCTGTGGCGCGCAGAGCATCACATGGCCAGTCCCGTGGCCCGACGCCAGCGACAGTGGATGTTGATCGGCACGCTGCTGGCCGCCGTGCCCTTCGGCCTGGGTTACGGCCTGCCGCTGGTCCTCGGCATCGAGCCGCCACGGGTGATGGCACTAACGGCCCTGCTGCTCGGCATGCTTCCCGTGGCCACGGCGGCGGCGCTGGTGCATTACCGGCTCGCAGACATCGAGGTGCTGCTCAAGCGGGCGCTGGTGCTGCTGGCCGTGGCGGCCGCAGGCCTCGGCATCTTCCTTGCGCTGCTGCGTGCCGCAGGGCCCTCCGGGTTTGACAGCGAATTCGATCAGCGTTGGACCATCGCCTTTCTGGCCACGCTGGTGCTCCTGCTGCTGGCCCGACCGGTCACCGAGGGTCTGCAGCAGGCCGTCGATCGTGCGTTCTACCGGGGCCGGTACGATCACCGCCGTGCACTCGTCTCGTTCGCGCGCGACCTGGCAGCTGATCTGGATGTCGAGCGCCTGGCCACGCGGCTGACCGATCGCGTCATCCGCACGCTTGAGGTCGACAGCATGGCCGTTCTGCTGGTCGATCCCGAAGCGGGTGTGCGCCGCGTGCCTGGTCAGGGCCACATGGCAGACCTGCCGGCACTCGCCCCTGGCGACGCGCTGCTCCAGCGGCTCGAGTCCGGGCAGGTGGTGCGACCCGACGACCAGGCCCTCTCCAGCAGCATCGACGCGCACATCCTCGACGCCTGGCGGCAGGCCGGCGTCTCGGTCATCGTCCCGTGCCGTGCCGGCCGCGTGCTCGTCGGACTGCTCGTGCTGGGCTGGCGTCCCGCCCACGAGGCCGTCACCAGCGAGGATGTCCGCCTGCTCATGGCCGTGGCCAGCCAGATCGCCGTCGCCATGCAGAACGGGCGGCTGTTCGGGCAACTGCAGCGCAAGGCGCTCGAACTCGACCGGCTGCATGCCTTCAACGAAGACATTCTCGAATCGCTGGAACACGGACTGATCGTGACCGATGGCGACGGGCGCGTCACCCGATGGAACCGGGCCATGGTGGCGCTCTACGGCGTTACGGCCGTCGAGGCCGTCGGACAGCCGCTCAGCGTCACGGCCGAACCGTCGCTGCTGGCACTGGTCGAACAACTGCGCGCCAGGCCGGAACCAACGGCCGTCACGCTGCGCGCCACGATTCAGCGACGAACGTCAGACACGACGTCCAGCACCCGGCGTGTGAACATTACCCGCCTGCCCGTGCAGCGCCCGGACGGGGGCACGGCCGACGGCGACATGTTCATCGTCGAAGACCTCACGCACCGGACGCAACTCGAAGAGCAATTGCGGCTGTCCGAGAAGATGGCATCGCTCGGCGTGCTGGCCGCCGGCGTGGCACATGAGGTCAATACGCCGCTCACAGGCATCTCGAGTTACACGCAGCTGCTGATGGAACACGTACCGGATGGCAGCCCCGAGCGGCGCATGCTCGAGAAGATTGAAACACAGGCCTTTCGCGCCGCCCGCATTGTGAATGGCCTGCTGCACCTGTCCCGGTCTGCACCCGTCGACGAAGCCGAGCGCCGCACGGTCGACCTCAACGCTGTTGTCGGTGACGTGACAGCCCTGCTCGAACCGCAGCTTGAGAAGGCCCGTATTCGCGTCAGGAGCGACCTGCAGCCGGGTACTCTGCCCGTCCTGGGCTTCGAATCGAAACTGCAGCAGGTCTTCCTCAACCTCTTCATCAATGCGCGCGATGCCATGCCTCGCGGCGGCTGGCTGTCGGTGACCACTCGCGGCGAAGGCGCCGACGCGGTAGTCGAGGTCGCCGATACCGGCACCGGTATTTCACCCGATGTGCTCGAGCGCATCTACGATCCGTTCTTCACCACCAAGCCGATGGGGCAGGGGACGGGACTCGGGTTGGCCATCACCTACGGCATCGTGCGTGAACACGACGCCGCCATCCAGTGCCAGAGCGCACCGGGGCAGGGCACGCGGTTCACCGTGCGCTTTAGCCAGGCCGGGCGCCGCGACCACCCGGCGGCCGTCTGAGCGTGACCGGGGTGCTGCCTTCCCCTGCCACCGGGCGCGCGGTCCTCGTCATCGACGATGAAGAGGTGATGCGTGATGTGCTGCAGACCCTGCTGCAGCGGGCCGGCTACGCGGTGCAGGTCGCTGCCGGAGGGGCGGAGGGCCTCGCGCTGGCGCGCAGACGTCCGTTCGACGCTGTCATCGTCGACGTGATGATGTCGGACATGGACGGCGTGCAGGTGCTCGAAGCCCTTCGGGATGACGATGAGAGCCTGCCGGTCTTGGTCATCACGGCCTATGCCTCGATGGATACGGCCGTGCGTGCCATGCAGCGTGGTGCCTTCGACTACATCACCAAGCCGTTCAAGCATGAAGACGTCCTGACAATTCTCGGCCATGCCATCGAGCAGCGGCGCCTACGCGAGGAGAACCGGCACCTCCGTGCTGAGGGAGCCCGCGGCCTCGATACGCTGTCGGCCATCGTGGGCCGCAGCCCACGGATGCTGCAGGTGTTCAAGCTCATTGCGCAGGCCGCAGCCAGCCGTGCGACCGTGTTGATTACGGGCGAGAGCGGCACAGGCAAGGAACTGGTCGCGCGGGCCCTGCACGTCAACTCGCCCCGGGCCGACCGGGCGTTTGTGCCGGTCAACTCCGGCAACCTGCCGCCCGACCTTCTCGAGTCGACGCTCTTCGGCCACGTGAAGGGCGCCTTTACCGGCGCGATCGCGCCCAAGAAGGGGCTCTTCGATCTGGCAGACCAGGGCACGATCTTTTTCGACGAGATTGGCAACATACCCGTCGAGACACAGGCCAAGCTGCTGCGCGTGATGCAGGAGCGCGAATTCATGCGCCTCGGGGGCATCGACACCATCCGCGTCGACGTGCGCATCATCGCCGCCACCAATGTGCACCTGAAGGGCGAGATGGAGGCCGGACGATTCAGGGAAGACCTCTACTATCGCCTGCAGGTCATCACCATCGAGCTGCCTCCTCTGCGCAGCCGCACGGAAGACATCCCTCTGCTCGTCCATCACTTTCTCGACAAGTACGGCCATGAGAACGGACGCACCGGCATGTCGATCACCTCTGAGGCGATCGAACTGCTGGTGACCTATGCGTGGCCGGGCAACGTGCGCGAGCTTGAGAATGTGATCGAGCGCGCCGTGGTGCTCAGTGCCGGCCCGGTGGTGACCGCTGACCGGCTGCCAGAGTCGGTGAAAGGCGTCTCGGCCAGTCCGGCGGGACAACGGGTGGCGCTGCCGCCCGACGGCATCTCCCTTCGGGCAGAAGTGGATGCCTACGAGCGGCAGTGGATCGAAGCGGCCCTCGCGGCAGCCGATGGCGTGCAGAAGCGCGCGGCCGAACTGCTGCGCGTCAGGCCGACCACGCTCAATGAAATGCTCAAGCGTCACGGTATGCGTGACGCAGCGAGGCGTGCCGACGCGGCAGACGATCCGTCGGCTACCGGGTGACGGCGGTCAGCAGGCGATCGTACTTCTGCATGATGACGTCCCACCGATAGTGGCGGCGGACATATTCCTTGCCGTTCCGTCCCATGCGTTCCCTCAGACGGTCGTCGCCCAGCAGCAGCCGTGTGCACTCGATGAATTCGTCGCGATCCTGATAGAAGAGTCCCGCATTGCCCTTGAGGCAGTGGTCGACCAGGACCTCGGCCCGTGCGTTGCACAGCACCGGGGTACCGACGGCCATCGCTTCGAGGGCCAACAGCGAAAGACTTTCGAACGGCGAGGGCACAACGACGACAGTCGCGGCTTCGAGGGCCTGCAGCCGTTCCCGCTCAGACAGCAAGCCGGCAAACCGCACCCAGGGCACCTCGGGCAGCTGCATCAGCTTGACGCCCATCAGCGCCAGCTCGGCCTCGCCGCCCTGCTCCTTGTATGACGTGAAGTACTCGATCAACTCCTCGCAGCCCTTGCCGGCGTCGATGCGGCCGCCATACAGCAGGAACTGGCCATCGAGGCGGTGACGGCGCCGGAACATGGCGCCGCGCACGCGCAGGTGCGGCGGCAGCGCCTTGTGAGCTTCCTCCTCGTCTTCGGGCTCTTCCTGCGGCAGCAGCGGTTCATCCTGCAGCAGGTCCACGCCGCAGCCCACCGTCTCCTCGGCGACCAGCCGCATCGGGAAGGTTGTCTTCAGGAAGTTCCGCTCGGAATCGGTGTTGAAGGCCACGGCACGCGCGTGACCGAACACTTCGCGGAAAATACCCAGATGAATAGCCGGTTCGTCGTGTGCCGTAGGCACGAGGATGCTGCGTGAGGGATCGATGCCGAGGCCATGCACCGTCGGGGCATAAAGGTAGGTGAAGAAGATCACCGCGTCGTAGTCGCGATGCCGCTTCTGCAGGAACTCGAGCAGTGCCGGCGACCATGGGCCCTGCTCCTCGATCCAGCGCAGCTCGTCTGCCCGCGAATGGTCATGGTTGAAAATCCAGTCGGAGTAGCGGTTGAAGCTGTCAATGTCGCGCGTGCGCGCATTGGCAAACCGGCGGACCGTGACACCACGGATGCGGTCGGTGCCCTCGGGATACTCGTTCTGCCATGTGATGTAGTCGCGCGCACAGGTGGTCAGTACTTCGACATCGTGGCGGACGGCAAGCCGCTCGGCAATGAGCCGGCAGTGATACTCGGACCCGCCCAGAATCTCTGCGCCGTAGCGCTGAACAACGAATGCAATTTTCACAGAGTTGACTCCGTGGCCCGTTGCGGACCCATCGTGGCCAGCAACTGCTGCAGCTCGCGCCTGATCCGCGCGTCGCCGAAATCGAGCAGCCGTTGCCGTTGCCGTGCAATCACGCGCCGCCGCAGGTCGCCGTTGTAGACCAGCTCACCCAGCAGTTCGGCGGCATATTCCATGTCCTTGGGTTCGAACAGCACGCCCGCGCCTCCGAGGGTATCGGGCACGGCTGTCGATGCGTAGGCCATCACCGGTACGTCGGCGGCCATGGCCTCGAGCAGTGGCACGCAAAAGCCTTCGTGCTCCGACAGCGACAGGTAGACATCCGCTGCCCGATAGTACGCCGCGAGGTCGTCATCGTCGACCGGGCCGGTGAACAGGAACCGTTCCGGCGGCATGTCGAACTCCTTGATGAGGGCGCGCACCATGTTGTAGTAGCGCGGCATGCCATCCGTGCGGCCGACGAAGATGAAGCGATAGTGCAGGTCGACATACCGCTTGTAGGTCTCGGCCAGTCGAATGTGGTCTTCAATCTTCTTATTCGGCGCGATGCGTCCCACAAACAGAAAATTGTGCAGCCCGTCATTCAGGAGCACATCGAGTGCTGGCCGCGGCGATGCGTGCGTGATGCGGGTGGTGTTGATGGCGATGGGGAAGATCCCGGTGTCCCGGAAGCCCATATCCTCGAGTTCGCAGCGGTTGAATTCGGAATCGCCCAGAGCCAGTTCGACATGTCCGGCCAGCGAGCGCACGTCATCCCGGCTGAGCAGCGAGAGGCGGAAGACCTCGGCATCGAACGGTGCAAAAAAATGGGCGGGCGTGACATTGTGATACTGCAGCACGCGACCACCGGGCAGCGCGGCAAACGCCCGCGTCATGGGCGAGACCAGGGCAAAGTGAAAGATCGTCACGTCGCCTGCGTGTGCCGCAGGTTCGCTGAACGGGCGAACGTCGCCACGCAGGTCATCGTCAATCGTCAGGGCGAACAGGTCGGCTTGGTGCCCCATGGTACGCAGCAGGTCACGTACGCGCCTGGCCGAGTCGCCGATGGCATCGCCCCGATGCGCCGCCGGCACCCACTGATTGACGATCATGCGGCCCTGCCTGTCACCGGGGTGCCTTCTTCGGCAGCGCGAGATAGGCGGCCGGTCGATAGGGACGCAGTTCCTGGAGATGCACGGCCTCGTCGACCTGTTCCCAGAAATCAAACGCCACCGGGGGATGCGGACGCCGTGGGGCGTGGCGGATCTCGTCGACAAACCGCAGCAGCAGGCCGCCGAAGTCGCGCGCCATCAGCCGGGCCAGCGCGGCGTCCTGCGCGTCCACGATGCGTGAGGCCAGCGCATCGTTGGAGGCGATCTGGTCAATCAGGGCGGCCACCCGCATGGGATCCTTGTCGGTGTACAGCACACCCGCGCCGTCCATGGTGGAGGGAATCGCGGTCGCGGCATAGGCCAGCACGGGCACGCCCATGTGAAAGGACTCGACCAGCGGCACGCAGAATCCCTCGTGCTCACTGGCGCACAGAAAGACGTCGGCCAGTTCGTAGTACGCCACCAGTTCGGCGTTGCTGACATGCCCGAGAAAGTGCACGTCGCAGACGCCGAGGGACGCCGTCATCGACAGCAGCATCGACAGATAGCGCTCGAATCCTGAATGCGCGCCCACCAGCAGCAGGCGTGACCGCGGGTTGAAGTACGTCTTGTAGGCGTGAAAAAAGCGGATGACGTCCTCGATCTTCTTGTTGGGAATCACCCGGCCCACGAACATCACGTTCACCCAGCCATCGTCGAAGCTGCTGGCCTGCATGACGTCGGGGGCACTGTCGAGATGCGAGAAGTCGGGCACCACCGGCAGCACATCCGTACGGGGAAACCCCAGCGCCTCGAGTTCCTGCCGGTTGTAGTCGGAATCGCCGAGTCCGAGGTCGCACCGCCGGGCATACAGCCCGAGCTCGCGTCGACCCAGGTAGCAGAGTTCGACCAGCGGGGGATGCACGTCGATGAAGTACTCGGGCGGCGTGATGTTGTGGTAAATCAGCGCCATCCGATCAGGCAGGGCATACGCGATGCGCGATGCCTTGGACCCCAGCGAGAAATGGTGCAGCAGGATGTGGTCCGGATGGCTGGCATCGGGCAGGTCGCGATAGTCGACGGTCAGCGATTCAAGCCTGGAGTCGGCGGTCTCGCAGAAAATTTCCGACTCGTAGCCCGCGGCCTGCAGCACGCGCCGGATGCCCAGCACCTCATTGCCGATCGCATCGCCATAGCCCAGCGTCGCCAGTACCTGATGCACTGCCGGTCGGCTCATGCGGGCGAACCCTCCGTGCGGCCCGGTCGCCCCTTTGGCCTGCGTCGGCGTCTCGCCGTCGGACGTCGCTCTGGGCTGGCCTGGTCTCCGCCGTCACCGCGCGGCTGGGGCGCTGGTGCTGATGTCGGGGAACCCGATGGAGTCGAGGTCTCTTCGAGGTTCGGCTCTGGCGTGCTGGAGCTGCCGGTGCCGGTGCGTGCGTCACGAGGCGGGCGCGAACCACGCGCGCCCTGACCCGCTGGCCTGGCCTGCCGGTCATGTCGGCGAGACCGATCGTGCCCGCGTCCTCGATGCTCCTGACGCGGGTCACGCTCGCGTGACCGGCGGTCCTGGGACTGTTCGGTGCGACCCTCGGTGGTGGCGCGCGCGTCACCCTCGGCGCGTCCCGTGGGCGCGGCGACGGGTGATGCTGCCGCCGCAGGCGGCGTCGGTGAGGTGCGTGCCGGTGCCTCGGCAGGCGGTGCGGGTGCCTGCGTGCGGCCTGCCGACGGACGCACGCGCTCCGTCGCAGGCTCGCTGATATCCGTGGCAGCGCCGCGGGGCTGTGCATCGACGATGCGATCGGCCGGTGGCAGCGTGCGACGTCGACGGCTGAACCAGCCGGGCAGCGGTTCCATGCCGCGACCTGCGGGTGCCTGCGACAGTCGCTCGAGCATATCGAGATACTTCCGCTCGATCACCGGCCAGCTGTAGTGCGCCTGGAAATAGCGCTGGCCATTGGCGCCGAGGGATGCGGCCAGTGCCGGGTTCATGTCGAGAGCGCGCAGGGTTTCGAGGAACTCGCCGTAGCCCTGGTAGTAGAGGCCGGCATTGCTCCGCCGGCACTGCCCCTGCAGCACATCGCAGGCCGCGTTGGCCAGCACGGGGCGACCGAGGGCCCAGGCTTCGAGGGCCACCATCGACAGGCTCTCGAAGTACGACGGCATCACCAGCAGGTCTGCGGCAGCCATGGCATCGAACTTGTCCTGGTCAGACACAAAGCCCAGATGATGAATCCGCGGATGGGACGGAACGGGAATGACGGGCGTCCCGATCAGTACAAGGTGCAGGCCGTCGAGCATGGCCGTCGAGTAGCGAACAAAGAAATCGAACAGTTCGCGGCAGCCCTTGTTTTCGTCAATGCGGCCCACATAGATGGCGAACCGATCGTGCATTCCGAACTTCTGGCGAAAGCGGGGGGGGCGAGGACGCTCGGGAATCTCTGAGCCGATGCCGACCACGACCCCGGGGACCGCGTGGTTGCCGGTGATGCCCTGAATCAGTGCCCGTTCCTCGTACGAGTTGTACATCAGGGCCCGCACACCCCTGAACAGCGGACCGAAGATGCTGAGGCCCAGAGCACCGTCGCGCTCGGCGGTCGGCACCAGAATCGCCTTGTGTGCCACGGCACGCGCGCCGTGATAGGCGTGGTAGTACCGTGCACTGAAGAAAATGAAGAAGTCGTACCCGGCGTCGTGCGCCCGCAGATAATCGACCAGCGCAGGGCTGGTCGGGCCTTCGGCCTCCAGCCACGCCAGTTCGTCATTCACCGAGTGTGGACGCGTGAACACCCGGGCCGACCAGTCGCCGAACTCATCGGGCGTCCGCTCCCGCGACACCGGAAACCGACGCACCGTGATGCCGTGGATCGACTCGGTGCCGGACGCGCGCTCATTCCGCCACGTGATGTAGTCGGAGGCGCACGTCGTGATCACCTCGACACTGACGTGGCGCGCGAGATGCTCGGCCACATACCGGGCATGCAGTTCGGCGCCGCCGTTGATGTCGGCGCCGTATCGCTGAACAACAACCGCGATCTTCACTGCGCGTCTGGTGTGGACGAATTGTCGTCCGTGTCTGGCCCCTCGTCGTCATACGAGTCGCCGTCGGCATCAGGCAGGGCCTCGGTGCCGGTCACGTCGCCGTCCTGTCCGGGCACGCCGCCAACGCCCTCACGATTCCCGCGCCGCCCGCGGCGGCGACGGCGGCGACGGCGGCCGTCGCCCTCCCCACGACCCGCCGCGTCAGCACCGTCACCCGTCGTGCCATTCCCGGCCTCATGGGCAGGCAGCTCGGCAGGGCCGCCGGCCGCCTCGGGACGCGTCTCGCGGCGCTCGCGGGTCCGCTGCACCTCGGGCCGGTACTGGACGACGCCCTCGAGGGCTCGCACGCGACGTTCACTGAAGTCAAGACGGCTCGACAGCGACTCGACGCGCATCCGCAGGTTCTTCACCTCGATGCCGGTGCGCGTAGTCTCGAGCACGAGGTTGTGCAGCACTTCGTAATACAGCACATTCCACTCGCTGCGCTCGAGCCGGCGCGTCGCATCGCGCTTCAGCATGTCGACGTTGAACTGCGCCTGGGCGTGCAGCACCTGGTTGAGGGTGTTGGGATTGAAGAACAGCTTGAGCACAGGTAGCAGTAGCCGGCGGATCAGGCGCAGCAGGCCGCGGTGTGACGAAAACAGCGTTTTGTCGTCGAAGGTGTACGGAGGCTCGAACGCCGCCGGATCAACGGCCACGGCCGGGCGGCTTCGGCGAAACTGCTCGAGCAGGTCCGAGCGCAGGTGCTTCGGATCGAGAAATTTTTCGAGCCGCACACTAGCCAGCTCGCGCACTTGTTCTTCGGTGTAGTCGACGCCACGCTTCTCGGCCAGGCGGCCGCGAATCTGCGTCATGATTTGCTCGACGTCGACCGATTCGGATCGGATGTTGAACTCAGACATGAAACTCCTTTGGCAACACGGCCGACGCCCAAAGGCCCGGTCGTGTCGTGGCGGACGCAGGCACCGCAGCGGGGCGCCAGGTATCCGGAATCAGGCAGCGGGGAACCTCGTGCCGCCGGAGGGCGACAGCAGGCGAGGTGAAGAGCCGGGACGAGGAGTACGGATGCAGGGCTCGAGGCATTGTGTCAGCTACCACCCGAACGGGCGATAGATGACCGCGACTACTGTGAGGCCCCACAGACCGACGCATGACAGCAGCGGCCGATCGGTCACCAGCATCTCCGAGGGGTTCCCACCGCCGTCCTTCCGATGGACGATGTAGAGGTACCTGAAGAGGCCGTAGATGGGAAACGGGACCGTCAGCACCAGCCAGTGGGTGCCGAAACGAGCCGTGGTTTCCGGGCTCAGGCAGTAGATGATGTAGGCCACCAGCGTTGCTGCGGCGACTACCGCGATCATCTGATCGAGCAGATACGGGTCGTACTCCTCCAAAATCCGTCGATGGCCGGCTGCCCCCGCCGCCAGCAGCGTCAGTTCGTGGCGACGCTTGCTGAGACCGAGGAACAGGGCCAGAAGAATGGTGCAGATCACCAGCCAGTCACTGATGGGCACCCCGATGACCAGACCGCCGGCAATCGCGCGCAGCACAAAGCCGAACGCAATGGCCATGACGTCGAGTATCACCAGGTGCTTGAGCACACGGGTGTAGGCCGCCTGTAGCACCAGGTAGGCGGCCGCGACCAGGCCGAAGCCGGTCTGCAGCCAGAAGGCCAGTGAGAGGCCCAGGGCCGTCAGCGCCAGGGCCCAGGCCACTGCCGTCGGCGCAGACACATGCCCGGCCGCAATCGGGCGATACCGCTTGACCGGATGCTGACGATCCGACTCGCGGTCGGAGACGTCGTTGAGCAGATAGACGGCGCCGGACAGTCCGCAGAAAATGGCAAAGGCCGCCAGTGCCTGCAGCACGGCGGCCGTATCGAACAGGCGACGGGCAAACAGCAGCGCCGCAAAGACCAGCAGGTTCTTGGTCCACTGCTCCGGCCTGAGCGAATGCAGCACGCTCACTCCCGAAGACCCGATCCGGTGCTAGGCCCCAAAGCTCGCCACGGCATCTGCTTCCGTGTCGAAAGTCTCGAACACCGTCAGCAGCTTCGTGATCGACAGCAGGTCTTCAATCCGCTTTGTCAGGTTCACCAGCTTGAGGCTGCCCCCCTGACGCTTAACCGTGGTGTAGGTGCGGACGATTTCGCCCAAGCCGGCACTGTCGAGATACTCGACGCCCGCCAGGTTGAGCAGCAGGTGCGTGTGGCCGGAGGCCAGCACGCGGGCAATCGTGTCGCGCAGGTGCTCGTCGCCGTCGCCAAGGGTGATCTTCCCCTTGAGGTCGAGAATCGCGACGCCGTTCACCGTGCGTTCGGTGATCTCCATGGCAGACATTCCTTACAGTCAGAAAGTAACAGCGACCGCGCCCGGGGCTCACAGAAAGGAGCCGCAGGCAGCGGTCGCATGATATCACGGGCTAATCGGTGTCCCGGCGCATCTTCTTCCGGCTGCGCTTGCGGGCCAGCGCCTGCTTGGCGCGGCGCTTGTCGCCCGGCTTCAGGTAGAAGGAGTGCTTCTTGATGTCCTTGATGATGTCTTCCTGCTGCACCTTGCGCTTGAAGCGGCGCAACGCACTTTCGATCGACTCACCTTCCTGAATCTTGACTTCGGCCATAGGAACACCCCCTTTCCTGTCGGGATCGCGGCGGAACTGGCCGCTCGCGTCAGTCTCAGGCGCCGGCTCCCTCCGGAACCACACACCGAGCATGCTAGGCTACCACAGTCTTCCAGCCGCCATGCGCATCCTTATCCTTGGAAACGGCGGGCGCGAACATGCCCTGACCTGGCGCCTCCAGCGTGACCCCGATGTGTCTGCCGTGTTCTGCGCACCCGGAAACCCGGGAATGGCCCGCCATGTGCCCGTCACCCTTGCCAATCCCGTCAGGCCTGACGAGGTCCTGGCCCTGATCGAGGCCCACGGCATCGACCTCACCATTGTGGGTCCAGAGGCGCCCCTCGCCGCAGGGCTGGTCGACCGCTGTCTCGAGGCCGGACACCCGGTCTTCGGCCCCACGGCCGCAGCCGCCCGACTCGAAACCAGCAAGGCCTTTGCCAAGGCCTTCATGGAACGGCACCACGTCCCCACCGCGCGCCACGTGACCTGCCACGCCGTCGACGAAGCGATCGACGCCATCCGGAGCGGCCGACTGGGCACATCGGTGGTCGTCAAGGCCGACGGACTGGCGGCCGGCAAGGGCGTCGTGGTCGCGCCCGACCATGCCACGGCCGAGGCCGCAGTGCACGCCGCCATGGTCGATGCCACATTCGGTGACGCTGGGCGCTGTGTCGTCCTTGAGGAGTGTCTCTCGGGTCCCGAGGTGTCGTGTTTCGTCGTGGCTGATGGCGGCACGTTCCGATGGCTGATGACCGCCCAGGACCACAAGCGCATCTTCGACCACGATGAAGGGCCCAACACCGGAGGCATGGGCGCATTCGCCCCCAGCCCGCTCGTCGATGCCGCGCTCCAGACCCGCATCGAGCACGACATCATCCTACCGGTGCTGCAGGGCATGGTGGCCGAGGGCCACCCCTTCCGGGGGTTCCTCTACGCCGGCCTGATGCTGACTGCCCTCGGCCCCAGGGTCATCGAGTTCAACGTGCGGTTTGGCGATCCTGAAGCCCAGGTCGTGCTGCCCCTGATCGACGCCCCCCTGGCTCCGCTGCTGATGGCGGCCGCCACTGGTCGGCTGCAGGATACGCCCATCGATGTGCGATTGACCGACGACCGGGCTGTCGGCGTCGTACTGGCGGCGCGAGGATATCCCGGTCCGGTTGAGACTGGCCAGGTGATCCATGGCCTCGACCGGCTGGCCCGTGAACATCCCGAGGTACTGGCGTTCTTCGCCGGCGTCGGTGCGTCGGACGGGCAACTGGTGACGGCTGGGGGCCGCGTCCTGACGCTCGTGGCACGGGCCCCGTCGTTCGCTGATGCCATCAGCCGGGCCTACGATGCCGTCGAGGTCGTGCACTTCGACGGCATGCAGCTGCGTCGGGACATTGGCCGCAAGGCCATCGGCGCCGGCGCCGAGTGACGCTCGGCCACCACAGGCACTACGACGCCGGTGGCGTCACCAGCGTCGAAATCGCATCGTCGAGGTGTCCGCGGAAACCGTCGGGATTCCTGCCTTCAGGCACCTCGAGATACGTCACGGCGCCGGTGCCCAGGTCGAGGGCAGTCCGCAGCCGCCGGCCGCCAAGGGCATCGCCGTCATAGGTGCCGGACAGCACGAAAAATGTTACGGCCCGCACGGCCGTGGCGCCCTTCGACTGGTTGGTGATGACGGTGCGGGTCTGCACCGGCGGGGCCAGCGCGGCGCACAGGGCAAACACCGACGGATACTCAACGGCCAGGTCGACGGCACCGTAGCCTGGAAGGCCGGCCCCCATGATCAGGCGCTGTTCGGGGGCGGGCAGGGTGCGAAACCGGCCGTCGACGACCGGCACCAGTTCGGTGGCCATGAAGGCCCGCCAGCTCGCATTCCGTGAATACTCCTCGCCACGGGCGCCGGGCTCGACAAACACCGCGATGATCGGCGGAATGGCCCCCCGCGCGATGAGCCGGTCGAGCACCTGGGTGACCTGCATCTTCTCGACCCAGTTCGACCCGTCCAGCATGTAGACCACGGGATACCAGACCTGTGACTGCTCGTACCCGGGAGGGGTGTAGAACCAGACGCGGCGTGTGCCGCCCAGGTATCGCGACCGCACTTCGTCTGACGCGACTGTTCCCGCGGGGACAGGCGCGGTATCGTCCAGCTCGGGCTGTGCGATCCACTGGGGCATGCGAATCTCGGACCGCGGCGCCCCCAGTGACAGCGCCTGGCGCGGGTTCCTGGGGTCGGCGAGTAGGGTGCCGCCATAGTCGAACACATACTCAGCACGAGCGTTCGTGTACACCGACGCCTCGTGATACGCCCAGTCGGTGCCGGCGATGGGAATGGGCACCCCGAGCGTCGCATCGGGTCCCGTCGGTCCCATGCCGAACCCGTTGAAGTCGCCGAGGATGCGGGGAATCACCCCCTCGCGCTGCTGCACCATGAAAATGGCACGCGACTGTCGCTCGATGAAGGGTGTGCCCCCCTGTCGAGCGATGTAATCCTCGATGATCGGCCCGCGCTGATCCGCCGGCGCGTCCGACACCTGCGCCAGCATCTGCCGGAATGTGGTGGGTGGCTCGGCAGGGCCGCACCCCGCCAGCACCGCCGTCAACAGCCAGATAAGTCCCCGAAGACGTGTCACGATGGCATGGCCTCCGACAGTCGCTGCGCCGGTGACCGGCGCTCGTGCCCCTCGACGATGAGCTGCCCGCAGGCGGCGCGGATGTCACGGCCGCGGCTCTTGCGGACCGACACCACCACGCCCCGGTCAGCGAGAATGCCGGCAAAGGTGCTGACGCGGGCGTCTGACGGACGGTCGAATGGAATGCCCGCCGCTTCGTTCAGAGGGATCAGGTTTACCTTGCCCCGGATGCCGTCCATCAACCGCGCCAGCCGACGGGCGTCCTCAGGGCTGTCGTTGACGCCGTCCAGCATCACATATTCAAAGGTAATCCGGTTGCGGCGACCCACCGGAAACCGCCGGCAGGCGTCGAGGATGTCGGCCAGCGAATACTTCTTGGTGGGGGGCACAATCGCCGCACGCTGCGCCTCGGTGGTGGCATGCAGTGAAATCGCCAGGTTCGGCATGAACGGTTCGGCCGCCAGCCGATCGAGCATGGGCACCAGGCCCACGGTGGACAGCGTCACCCGGCGGGCGGTCATGCCGAACCCCTGCGGTGCCGCCAGCAGTCGCAGCGCGCGCATCGTGGCGTCGTAGTTGTGCAGTGGCTCGCCCATTCCCATCAGGACAATATTGAAGGGGGCCTCGCGTAGGCCCGTGGCCCCGGCCAGCACGCGCACCTGCCCGGCGATTTCGCCCGCAGACAGGTGCCGCACGAGCCCCATTTTCCCCGTCAGGCAGAAGGCGCACCCCATGGCGCACCCGACCTGGGTCGAGATGCAGAACGTCTGCGCCGGGGTGTCGGGGATGTAGACCGACTCGATCTGGCGCCCGTCCGCCAGGCCGAGCATGAACTTCCGGGTGCCATCGTCCGACTGCCATTCCCGCAGGAGCACGGGTGTCGCCACGACTGCCTGGGTGCCGAGGGACTCGCGGAGCGTCTGGGGAAGGTCTGACATCGCGAACGGGTCTGTGACGCCCCGTTTCCAGACCCACTGGACGATCTGCCGGGCATGAAACCGGCGATGGCCCAGCGACTCGACCAACGTCTCGAGTTCGTCAAGGGTCTGGTCAGCGAGGTCAACGCGGGTGGAGGCCGTCACGGTGTCCTTCCAGTGTAGCAAGGCCCGTGTCCGGCGATTGCGTGACCCGTCGAAAGCTGGTACCATCAGAAATTCCTTTCGCTGCAATCACTTAGCAGCGAACTCACTGCCGTGCCCGACACCAGCCTCCGACGAGACGTTCTCAGCAGCGGCATCCGTCTTGTGACCGAAACCATGGCGCACGTGCGCTCGGTCTCGGTCGGCATCTGGCTGTCGCGGGGATCACGTCACGAAACAGCCGAGCAGGCCGGCATCGCGCACTTCGTCGAGCACATGCTCTTTAAGGGCACCGCCACGCGCACGGCGGAAGGCATCGCCCAGGAAGTCGATTCCATCGGCGGACATCTCGATGCCTTCACCTCGAAGGAATACGCCGGCTACTACATGAAGGTGCTCGACGAGCACCTGCCGTTCGCCGTCGACCTGCTGGCCGATCTGGTCTCGCATCCCACGTTCGCGGCGGGCGACATCGCCAAGGAACAGAAGGTGGTGCTCGAGGAAATCAAGATGGTCGAGGACACCCCCGACGATCTGGTGCACGAGCTGTTCTCCGAGTCATTCTGGCCCGACCACCCGCTGGGGCGTCCGATTCTGGGCGTGCCCGCCACGGTCTCGGCACTCGACAGTGCCGCCCTGCATACATACTTCGCGCAGACCTATGCGGCACCCTATCTGTCGGTGGTTGCGGTTGGCCACCTCGACCACGACGACCTCAAGGCCCGCTTCGAAGAGGCGCTGCGCGATGTGCCGCGCACCGGCGCCGGTGTCGACATCGCCCCTCCTGTCCCGTCCATAGGCCGGCGTCACCGCCGCAAGGACCTCGAGCAGAGCCATGTGTGCCTTGGCTCGATGGCCCTGCCGCAGTCACATCCCGATCAGTACGCGGCGTATGCGCTCAACACCGTGCTCGGTGGGTCGATGAGCTCGCGACTCTTCCAGCGCGTGCGCGAGCAGCGCGGGCTGGCCTACGCGGTGTCGTCCGGTGTGACCTCGTACCGCGACGCCGGGGCCATCAGTATCTACGCAGGCTGCGCCCACGAGGCCGTGCCTGAACTGGTCAACGTGGTCCTGGGTGAACTGCGTGACCTGCGCGAGGTGCCCGTGCCTGCCGATGAACTGCGGCGCGCCAAGGATCATCTCAAGGGCTCCCTGATGCTGGGGCTCGAAGGCACGTCGAGCCGGATGTCACACCTCGCCCGTCAGGAAATCTACCGCGACACCACCGAATCGCTCGACGACATGCTGGCGGCGATCGAGCGGGTGCAGGCCGATGATGTGCAGCGGCTGGCCCATGCGTTCTTTGCCGACGGCGCGGTGGCCAGCACCGTGCTGGGGGCAGGTGCTGAAGAGGAGTCTCACGGATGATTCCGCGCTACACCCATCCCGAGATGGGGCGCATCTGGACGGAACAGCGGCGCTACGAGTCGTGGCTGCGTGTCGAAGTGGCGGCAGCCGAGGCCATGGCCGAGGTCGGCATGGTGCCGGTCGAGGCCGCGCGTGACCTGCGCGAACGCGGCGCGTTCGACATGGCCCGCATCGAGGAAATCGAGCAGACCACGCAGCACGACGTCATTGCGTTCACCACGGCCGTGGCCGAGAAGGTGGGGCCATCCGCACGCTGGCTGCATTTCGGACTCACCTCGTCCGATGTGGTCGATACGGCGCAGGCGCTGCAGATGGTCGAGGCCTGTGACCTCATCCTGGTCAATCTGCGCGCACTGGCCGCAGCGATCGACGTGCGCGCGCAGGAACACCGCCACACGCCGATGATCGGCCGCACCCACGGCGTGCACGCCGAGCCGATGACCTTCGGTCTCAAGATGGCGATCTGGTACGCCGAGGTGCAGCGCGACATCGTCCGCGTCGAGCGTGCGCGCGAGACCGTGCGTGTCGGAAAAATTTCGGGCGCCGTCGGCACGTTCGCCCACCTCGACCCCTCGATCGAAGCGGCCGTGTGTGCGCGGCTGCAGCTCGAGCCCGCGCCGATTTCCTCCCAGGTGATTCAGCGCGATCGCCATGCCGAACTGCTGTCGGCCCTGGCCATCACTGCCGCCTCGCTCGAAAAATTTGCCCTCGAAATCCGCGGTCTGCAGAAGACGGAAATCGGCGAAGTGGAAGAACCGTTCCGGAAGGGTCAGAAGGGCTCGTCGGCCATGCCCCACAAGCGCAATCCCATCGGATGCGAGCAGGTCGTGGGACTGGCGAGGCTCATCCGCGCCAATGCCATGGCGGCGCTCGAGAACGTGGCCCTCTGGCACGAGCGCGATATCTCGCACTCGTCCGTCGAGCGTGTCATCCTGCCCGACAGTTTCATTGCACTTGACCACATGCTCCGCCGTTTCACGCGCATCGTGGCCGGCATGGTGGTCTATCCCGATCGGATGCTCGAGAATCTCAACCGGTCGCGCGGCGTCGTGTTCTCGGGGCAGGTGCTGCTCGAACTGGCACGCCTCGGGGTGTCGCGCGAACAGGCGTACGAGTGGGTGCAGCGCAACGCCATGCGGGCGTTCCACGAGCAGCGCGACTTCAAGACGCTGCTGCTGGCCGACGCCGACATCATGGCGCGACTGACACCTGCCGATGTCGACAGCGCCTTCGACCTGACAGTGCAGCTGCGGAATGTCGACGCCATCTTCAACCGCGTCTTTACGGGGAGCCATTGAAATCATGCGAGCGCGTGTCTACGTCACCCTGAAACCGTCGGTGTTCGATCCCCAGGGCCGGGTCGTCACCGATGCCCTCACCACGCTGGGCTATGACGATGTCCGGGATGTGCGTCAGGGCAAGTACTTTGACCTCGAGGTGGCCGGCACCGATGCCGAGCAGGTGCGGGCACGGGTCACCGACATGGCCAGCCGCCTGCTCGCCAATCCGGTGATCGAGAGCTACCGCGTCGAGGTGCTTGCGTGACAGTCGCGGTCGTGGTCTTCCCGGGTTCCAACTCGGATGTCGATGCCCAGCACGCCGTGCGCGTCGCCGGGGCGAACGCCACGCTGGTCTGGCATAAAGATACCGATCTCGGAGACGCGCAGGCTGTCATCCTGCCCGGGGGATTCGCGCATGGTGACTACCTACGCACGGGCGCCATCGCACGGTTTTCTCCCATCATGAATGCGGTGCGTGACTTTGCTGACCGTGGGGGACCGGTGCTGGGCATCTGCAACGGCTTCCAGATACTGCTCGAGGCGGGGCTGCTGCCCGGAGCGATGGTGCGTAACCGCGACATCAAGTTCGTGTCGCGTCTGGTGCCCGTGCGCGTCGACCAGGTCGACACGCCCTTCACGTCCGCGTGTCGGCAGGGACAGGTGCTGCATCTGCCCATCGCGCACGGCGAGGGCAACTACACGGCCGACGCCGACACCATGGCCGCGCTCGAAGCCAACCGGCAGGTCATCTTTCGCTATGTCGACGCCGATGGCCAGCCCTGCGAGGCCGGCAATCCCAACGGGTCGGCCCGCAACATCGCCGGCATCTGCAATGCCACCCGCAATGTCGTCGGGCTGATGCCTCATCCCGAGCGTGCCTGCGAAGCCGCACTGGGTAGCGCCGACGGCCTCGCCGTGCTGTCGTCGCTGGTGCACGGCCTCGGGGTCTCTTCTTCACGGTAAGCCGACTCGTATGTCTGTCATCGACGCCGCCGTCCTCGAACGTCACGGGCTCAAACTCGACGAATACGCGCGCATTCTTGAGCTGATGGGCCGCGAGCCCAACCTCCTCGAACTGGGTTTGTTCTCGGTCATGTGGTCCGAGCACTGTAGCTACAAGAGTTCACGGGTGCACCTCAAGACCCTGCCCACCACCGGTCCCCGCGTGGTGCAGGGCCCCGGCGAGAATGCCGGAGCGGTCGACATCGGCGACGGGCTCTGCGCGGTGTTCAAGATCGAGTCACACAATCACCCGTCGTTCATCGAACCCTACCAGGGGGCGGCGACTGGCGTGGGCGGCATCATCCGCGACATCTTCACCATGGGGGCCCGTCCGATCGGGCTGCTCAATGCCCTGCGGTTCGGATCGCTCGATACATCGCTGGCGAGGCGCATTTTCGAAGGCGTGGTCGCCGGGGTCGGTGGCTACGGCAACAGCATCGGCATTCCCACCATCGGCGGCGAAATTGTGTTCGATGCCGCCTACGCGGGCAATCCCCTCGTGAACGTGCTCTGCCTCGGCACGGCACACCGTCACGACATCATCAAGGGCGCGGCGCGCGGCGTCGGCAACCCCGTGTTCTACGTCGGGGCACGCACCGGCCGCGACGGCATTCACGGGGCTACCATGGCCTCGGCCGAGTTCGACGAGTCGTCGGCCGAGAAGCGTCCAGCTGTGCAGGTGGGCGACCCGTTCATGGAAAAGCTCCTCATGGAAGCCTGCCTCGAGGTGATGCAGACCGGGGCGCTGGTGGGCATTCAGGACATGGGAGCCGCAGGCCTCAGTTGCGCCACGTCGGAAATGGGATCACGCGGCGGGCACGGCATGGACGTGGACGTGGTGCATGTGCCGCAGCGTGAAACCGACATGACGCCCTACGACATCATGCTCTCCGAGTCGCAGGAACGCATGCTGATGGTGGTGCACCGCGGCCGCGAGGCCGAGGTCGAGGCCGTCTTCCGGAAATGGGATCTGCATGCCGTGCGGGTCGGCGTGGTCACCGAAGGTGACCGCCTGCGCATTTTCGATCACGGCACGCTGGTGGCCGACGTACCTAACCGGGCGCTGACGGATGAGGCTCCGGTGTATCACCGGCCCATGCAGCGGCCCGCGTGGCAGAACGACGTGCAGCAGCTCGATCTGTCGACGCTGATCCCGATCACGGCAGCGGCGGCGTTCGACGCGCTGCTGACCACGCCCACAATCGCCAGCAAGCGCTGGGCCTATCAGCAGTACGACCACAGCGTGGGCACCAACACCATCGCGCAGCCCGGACTGACCGCCGCCGTCGCGCGCGTCAAGGGCACGCCCGTGGGTCTGGCCGTCTCGGTTGACGGCAATGGGCGCTATGCATATCTCAATCCCCACCGGGGTGGCATGCTGGCGGTGGCCGAGGCGGCCCGCAATGTGGCATGCACCGGTGCGACGCCGATCGGGGCGACCAACAACCTCAACTTTGGCAATCCCGAGCGCCCCGAGATCATGTGGCAGTTTGGGGAAGCCGTCCGGGGTATCGGCGACGCCTGCCGCGCCCTTGCGGTGCCCATCACGGGGGGCAATGTCAGCCTCTACAACGAGACCGAAGGCCAGGCCATTTACCCGACGCCCGTGCTGGGGGTGCTGGGACTGCTCGATGAGGCAGACCGAGTCTGCACGCGGACGTTCAAGCAGGTGGGCGATGTGGTGATGGTGCTCGGTGACAATCTGGCCGAGCTGGGCGGCAGCGAATACCTCGCCCAGCTGCATGGCATGGTCCGGGGCGACGCTCCGGCGCTCGAACTGGCGCGCGAGCGGGCCCTGCAGCAGCTGGTGATTGCGCTCATTGGCGAAGGACGGCTGCAGTCAGCGCACGACTGCGCCGATGGTGGCATCGCGGTGACACTGGCCGAATGCACCTTCGACTCGGGTGGCATCGGCGTGACGGCCGACGTGCCGGCCGCCGGAGCGCCGGGACCTTTTCAGGTCGCAGCGACCCTTTTCGGCGAATCAGCCTCCCGAATTGTCGTGTCGGTGACGCCCGAGCAGGTGGACGCCGTGCGGGAGGCCGCCCTGGCGTCTGGTGTGCCGCTGACGACAGTGGGCACGACCGGCGGCCACGCGATTACGATCGCCGTGGCCGGACAGCCGCACATCCACCGCGACGTGGCGGCGGCCGAATCGGCCTGGGCCACGGCCATCGGCGATCGCATGCGAAGACGCACACCCACTGACGCGGGTGCCACGGAGTAGCCATGCTCGACAAGCTGAACGACGAATGCGGAGTGTTCGGCATCCACGGCCATGCCGAGGCGGCCAAGCTCACCTATCTCGGGCTCTATGCCCTTCAGCATCGTGGACAGGAAAGTGCCGGCATCGCTGCGGCCGACGGCGCTCGCGTCCAGGTCACGCGGCAGATGGGCTACGTGGCCGATATTTTCGATGAAGCCACGCTGCAGGACCTGCCTGGACACATTGCGATCGGACACACCCGCTATTCGACGGCCGGCGAAAGCCGCCTCGTGAACGCGCAGCCCCTGAGTATCGACTGCATCCACGGTCCCATCGCCATCGCGCACAACGGCAACATCGTCAATGCCAACGAGATCCGTGACCGGTTGGTGCGCGCCGGGTCGATCTTCCAGAGCAGTAGCGACACCGAGGTCGTCCTGCATCTGTATGCGAGGTCACAGGCAGGCAGTCCGGTGGATGCCCTGGTCGAGGCCGTCACGCAGCTGACCGGGGCCTTCTCGTTCGTGCTGGCGACGACCACGCAGATGATTGCAGTGCGTGATCCCCACGGCTTCCGGCCACTGGCACTCGGGCAGCTCGACGGTGCCTGGGTGGTGGCGTCGGAAACGTGTGCGCTCGACCTTATCGGAGCCACGTATGTGCGTGATGTGGAACCCGGCGAGGTGCTGGTGGTCGAGGCGTCGAGTCTGCGCTCGATCAGGCCCTTCCCGCAGGCGCCGCTGGCGCACTGCGTGTTCGAGCACGTGTACTTTGCGCGACCGGACAGCGACGTCTTTGGTCGCAGCGTGAACGAATCGCGTATGGCATTCGGGCGTCAGCTTGCGCGCGAGAGCGGCGTGCCGGCCGATGTCGTAGTGCCCATTCCTGATTCGGGGGTGTGTGCGGCGACGGGTTACGCGGAAGAAGCCGGACTCCCGATGCGTCTCGGGCTCATCCGCAACCACTATGTGGGGCGTACGTTTATCGAGCCGGCGCAGTCGATTCGGCACTTCGGCGTCAAGATCAAGCTCAATCCCGTCCGCAGTGTGCTCGAGGGGCGGCGCGTGGTGCTCATCGACGATTCCATTGTGCGCGGCACGACCAGCCGGAAGATCGTGAAGATGGTGCGAGCCGCAGGGGCCGCCGAAGTGCACATGCGCATCAGCTGCCCACCGACGGTGTCTCCCTGCTTCTACGGAGTCGACACGCCGCAGCGCAGCGAACTGATTGCGGCAACGCATTCCCTCGAGGAAATTCGCCGCTACATCGGGGCCGACTCGCTGGCCTACCTCAGCCTCGACGGGCTGCTGGCCTCGGTCGGACACCGCGGCGGGTCGTATTGCACCTCCTGCTACACGGGGAAGTATCCGGTGGCCTTTCCCAATGACCAGGTGTCGTACCTGCAGCTCACCCTCAAGCCCGCGAATGCGGCGACGGAAGAAGCCCGTGAGGCGTCTCCCAAGACTGTGGCCTGACGGGCGGCACCCCAGGGTGCTGGTCGTGATCGCGCTGGCATCGCTGCTGGTGATGCACACGGCGGCTCAGGAGCGGGGACCGCAGTCCACGCCGGCGGCAGACGTCGCATCGTCGATTGGACGGCTGGGAGCCCTCGACTTTCCGGTGCGCATGCAGGCCGCCCGCGTGGTGCGGCGCACGGATGCAGCGGTCGTGGTGCCAGCCCTGTTGCAGGCCGCGCGCGAGCATGCCGACGGATACGTGCGATTTCGTGCCCTGGTACTGCTGACCGGGTTCAATGACCCGCGAATCCCCGATGTGATGCGAGAGGCGACAGCCTCACCGAATGATCGGCTGCGCGAGGTGGCCTTCGGCTACTTCGAGCAGCATCCCGATGCAGCGCTAGCGTCCCGCTGGCTCACGGCGCTGGACGAGGAAACAGGCGAGTTCGTGCGCCCGGCCCTCGTGCGCGCGCTGGCCGCGCTGGCGGCGACCCAGCCGCCGGTGCGTGCCGCCCTTGTGCGAGATGCCCGTCGGGGCGTCGATTACTTCCGCAGCACCGTCATCGAAGCGCTGGGCGACTACCGTATCGGCGATGCCGTGCCTGCGTTGCTTGACATCGCGACCAGTGACGGCCCGTTGCAGGACGATGCCATTCTGGCGCTCGGGCGGATTGGTGACCGCGGTGCACTGCGGACGATGGCGGCTCTTCAGCGCACGGGACCTGAGACACTGCAGCCCACGCTGGCCGCCGCATTCTGCCTGCTCGAGCAGAATTGCGATCGGCACATCGCGTATCTGCGCGAGGTCCTCGGCTTCGCCGAAGGCCGCACGGGGTATCAGGAATTGTTGCGCGCGGCTGCCGCCGGACTTGGCGTGCTCGGCGCTGCTGGGCGGGCCGATGCGCTGGCAGCACTGCTGGCCGCGGGCATTCCCAGTCGGCAGGAGGTGCTGCGGGCGCCCGCCGCGCTTTCCCTCGGACTCGTGGCCCTGCGGAATACGCCGCTGCTCATCAGCGCGCTCGAGTCCCACGCCGATCGCAGCGAGGCCATCCGCCTGCTGGCCGAGGGCTTTGACATGCTCGAAGAAGATCTCGAGGAAGAACGCTTCTACGTGGCGGTGCGCCGGACCTACTGGTCGGCACCGGAGGGTTCGGCGCGGCGTGCGGTGTGCGATGCACTCATCCGCGCGCTCGAGTTCTAGGACAGAGGCTGCATGGACTACAAGTCTTCCGGCGTCAACATCGACGCAGGCAACGAAACGGTTCGCCGCATCAAGGGGCTGGCCCGCGCCACGTTCACCCCGGGCGTGCTGTCGGAGATCGGGTCGTTCGGCGGGTTGTTCTCGCTGGGGGCCGCGTGGCGCGATCCCGTGCTGGTGTCGAGTGCCGATGGCGTCGGCACCAAGCTCAAGGTCGCCTTCATGACCGGACGTCACGACACCATCGGCGTTGACCTTGTGAACCACTGTGTCAACGACATCCTGGTGCAGGGTGCCGTGCCTCTGTTCTTCCTTGACTACCTGGCCACCGGCGCCCTGTCGCCAGATGTCGCCGAGCAGATTGTGAAGGGATTGGCACAGGCCTGTCGAGACAACGGGTGCGCTCTGCTCGGTGGCGAAACGGCGGAAATGCCCGGCTTTTATGCGGCCGGCGAATACGACGTGGCGGGCTTCATCGTCGGTGCGGTCGAGCGCGACCACCTGATTACCGGGCGCACCATCGCCCCCGGAGATGTGCTGGTGGCGCTGCCGTCGTCCGGTCTGCACACCAACGGCTACTCGCTGGCGCGCCGCATCGCGTTCGAGCACGTCGGCCTGCAGGCCGACCAGCATGTCGCGGCGCTGGGCGAGACCATCGGCGAGGCACTGCTGCGCCCGCACCGCAGCTATCTGCCGGTCATGCGGCCTCTGCTGGCGACCGGTCGCGTCAAGGGTATGGCTCACATCACGGGCGGGGGGATCACGGACAATCTGCCCCGCATCCTTCCTGCGGACACGAGGGCGCGCATTGACCGTTCGATGTGGGACGTGCCGGCCCTGTTCGGCTGGCTTGGTGCGGTGGGCGAGGTGCCCGTGGAAGACCAGTGGCGCTCGTTCAATATGGGCATGGGGCTCATCGTGGCGGTGTCGGCCGACGATGCCGACTGGTTGCTCGAGGAACTGAGATCCTCGGGCGAGACCGGTGCGCACGTCGTTGGCGGCATCGAAGCCGGAGCGCCGTCTGTCCGGTACGCCTGATGGTGACGCTTGGTGTGCTGATTTCGGGCCGCGGCTCGAACCTGCAGGCGATTCTCCGGGCGATTGCGGATGGGCGTCTCTCCGCGCGCGTGGCTGTGGTTGTTTCCAACATTGAAGGCGCCCCGGGTCTCGCACACGCCAGTGCCGCAGGCGTGCCGACCGTGGTCATCAGCCATCGTGGCTGGCCGTCACGAGAGGAGTACGACGCACATCTGGTTGGCGTCCTCCGCGCACATCACGTCGAGCTGGTGTGCCTGGCAGGATTCATGCGGCGGCTGACCCCGGTGCTGATCGATGCGTTTCCGCATCGTGTGCTCAATGTGCACCCGTCGCTGCTGCCCGCATTTCCCGGTGTCGACGCCCAGCGTCAGGCACTCGAACACGGCGTGCGTGTTGCCGGATGCACCGTGCACCTGGTGACCCCGACGATCGACGCCGGACCGATCGTGCTGCAGGCCTGTGTGCCGGTTACAGACGACGATACGGTCGACACCCTCGCCGCGCGGATTCTTGAGGAAGAACACCGGGTGTATCCCGAGGCGATTCGTCTGGTGAGCGAAGGCCTGGGACGCGTCGAGGGTCGGCGCTGGATCAGCACGGGACGGACCGCGCCGCTCTCAGACGCCGACGGCCGCGGCTGAGCGCAGTGTCACGAGGCTGACATCGGGTGGACAGTTGATGCGGACGGGCAGATAGACCGTGCCGACGCCTCGACTGACGCACACCTGTGCGCGTCCGTGCGTCGCCATGCCGGACAGCACCGGAAACTTCCGTCCCACTACGGCTCTCGCGCCCGGCAGGAGAATCTGACCGCCGTGCGTGTGGCCTGAGAGCACAAGGGGAATACCGAAGCGGTCAGCTTCGAGCACACGCCGCGGGTCGTGCGCGAGCATGATCGACAGCGCGCCCGCCCCCCGGACGACCGGGCTGAGTTCCTGTGCGCGCCGGGTCCAGAACCTGAGGCCAACAAGGTCGATGGATTCACCGCGGATGGTCAGCCTGGTGCGTTCGTCACGCAGCAGGGTGAGTCCGGCGCGCTTCATCGCGGTAGCGGTCTCGCGCTCATCATCATGGTTACCGAGGACGGCGAAGGCGCCGTGTGGCGCGCGCGCGAGCGGCGCAAGACGCTCAAGGGCTGGCTCGAGGAAGCGCCGATCACCGAAGCTGACGTAGTCACCGCCGAGCATGACGATGTCGGGCGCCTGCTCCTGCAGCAGCTGCACTGCGGCATCGATGGCCGACGCGGAGAGCGTGGCGCTGTGGTGGACATCGGTGATGAGGCCAAACGTGAGCCCGTCAAGCGCGGACGGGCAGGCCTGCAGCGTGACGGTGTGACGGGCCAGGGTCAGCTGATGCCGTTCGTAGAGGGCGCCGTAGGCCAGGGTGCCTGTGCCGAGGCCGATGCCGGTCGCTGCGATCGAGTGCAGCAGTCGTCGCCGCGAGATGCGCATCGAGGGCAGTATAGTTAATCGGATGACGATAGCCGATGAGTTCACGTGGCGGGGCATGCTCTACGACGCCACCGACGGTGCACTGGCCCTGTGCGCACAGGAGCCGGTGACGGTCTATGTGGGGTTTGATCCCACGGCGTCGAGCCTGCATGTCGGATCGCTGCTGCCGATTATGGCGCTGGCGCGCCTGCAACGGGCGGGTCATCGTCCGATTGCGCTGGTCGGCGGCGGAACGGGACTCATCGGCGACCCCAGCGGCAAGAGCACCGAGCGCACGCTGCTGTCGGTCGACGATGTCGATGCCAATGTGCGCGGCATGCGGGCGCAGCTTGAGCGGTTTCTTGACTTTGACCGGCAGCCGAACGGCGCCGTGATGGTGAACAATGCTGACTGGCTGCGGTCGGTCGGCCTGCTCGAGTTTCTGCGGGACACGGGCAAGCACTTCACCGTGAACTACATGCTGGCCAAGGAATCTGTGAAGCGTCGCCTCGGCGGCGACGAGGGCATCAGCGTCACGGAGTTCAGCTATCTGCTGCTGCAGGCGTATGACTATCTGGTGCTGCATCAGCGCTACGGCTGTCGCCTGCAGATGGGCGGGTCGGATCAGTGGGGCAACATCACGGCGGGGTGTGATCTGATTCGGAAAGTCGCCGGTGGACGGGCCCATGGCCTGGTGCTGCCGCTCGTGACGACGGCGGCGGGCACGAAGTTCGGCAAGACCGAGGCGGGGACGGTGTGGCTCGACCCTGCGCGCACGTCGCCGTTCCGGTTCTATCAGTTCTGGTTCACTGTCGACGACCGTGATGTGGTTCGGTACCTCAAATTCTTTACGTGGCTTCCGCCCGAGGCGATCGACGCGTTGGCTGAGGCGACCGAGCGACAGCCCGGTGCGCGCGAGGCCCAGCGAGTCCTGGCGCGCGAGGTGACACGGCTGGTGCATGGCGACGATGAACTGCAGCGCGCCGAGCGTGCCTCGGCGGTGCTGTTTGGTGGATCGCTGCGGTCGGCGAGTGTCGACGACCTGCTGCTGGTGTTTGACGATGTGCCGTCGACGGAGGTGTCGCGTGCGGCGCTGCTGACGATGAACGTTGCGGCGGCGCTTGTCCATGCGGGGACCTGCGCCTCGAAGGGAGAGGCCGTGCGCCTGGTGCGGCAGGGCGGTGTGTCGATCAACGGTGAGCGTGAGACGGATGAACGTCGAGCGCTGACGACTGATGACCTGCTGGGGGCATCGCTGATCGTGCTCCAGAAGGGCGCGCGCGATCGGCGGTTGCTGCGGGTGGTCGAGGGGTTGTGACGGGGCTGGCTCCCGCGATGTCGTGCGCGGGGCTGCACATCTTCGCGCGGAAAGCGACGGCGCCTGCGTCCGATGGCAGGAAAACCGGGGAACCGGCGAAGAAAAGTGTTGACGGTCCCGTCCTCGTTTCGTATCTTCAGTAGACGTGAGTGACGCACGCACCTCGGTCTAGGGCGTGCGCTCGGGGTTCGCCCCGAACCGCAGGGAAGTCTGGTCAGTAGGTTTCATGGTCGACCCAATCGACCGCTGATGAAGCTCGAAGGCCCCCTCAAGTAGCCTGGCAAAGAAATTTCGCTGATGCGAAAAGAAAAAAGGGTTGACACAGACAGTCTGCTAGCGTAAATTTGAAAGTCTGCCCCCACGGGCGACGGTTTGGTGACAAACGGTCGGGGGCGCCGGGAATCGGGTCAACTGATTCGATTGTCGGAGACCTGGTTCTTTGAAAACTAGATAGAGCGTGCACAACCAGCCCGTCGAGTGTCAGCCGGCGGCACCGGGAGAGACTGCAGGCCGAAAGGCAGGTGGTTTTGACGGTGAACCGTCGAACACAAGACAGTAGTAACAAAGTAATGAGA